>Ga0126338_10000569_pt1 | contig 20497 bp, 13 predicted proteins | sample OrbCmetagenome_2_FD_92529 | JGI IMG/M metagenome (GOLD analysis project Ga0126338, IMG submission 92529) | Coral microbial communities from Petempiche,Puerto Morelos, Mexico - Orbicella C C metagenome | ecosystem: Host-associated > Invertebrates > Cnidaria > Coral | place: Petempiche,Puerto... | reverse complement strand
ATTTTTTTGGGATGGCCCCCCCTCGAAAGCCATTTTTTTTCGCATGGCCCCCCCCCAAATCCCACCAACCCCCCCTACCTCATAAAAAATGAACGGTCCCTAAGTAAGTAAGTAAGTAAGTAAGTAAGTTTTTTAAAAAAAAACACTTTTGTTTTCAAATAATTAACAATTATTTGACGAGGTTGAGCAAAATATCGTGATTTGTCAGTGGCGAGCAATATGCGATAACCAAGTTCAATAATTCCTTTGTTAGTCGATCACCAAGTTTGTTTTCATATTCAAGCACTCTCTGACAGCTCAGGGAAGCGATCTGACATTTTTCACTCAAAAGCGTGGTTACAATTACGCACGATATTATTTGTGGGAAAACACATTTCGACAGTATTACGGATGAGCAGAGCATTATTTGAGGGTACTTATTTACAGGTCACATGGTGGGCTGTCGGCCAATGAAAAGGAAGAAAAATATGCATCGAATGATAACACTATTTATTACACTATTACTGTGACTTTTGAGGCTGTCATGTGAAATTCTTCTGACTTGGTTCATAACAAAATGAAACCAAAAATAGCTGTAGGTGGTCGCTTATTAGGGAAACTGTATTCATTTCCTCGATAAGAAAATTTTACCCATGACAATTTATGAATTGTCTTAGAGACCCTCTCTTCAAGTATGCTATGCTAGCCCTAGAAACCCAACAAAGAAAAGGCCGGAGGGTTGAGGCGGGGGGGAAGCATCGCTTTTGTCTAGGGTTTTATATACTAGTGCCCCCCTTCGGGCCTTTTTTCGTTCACACGGAGAAGGTGGGGAGGAATTTGGCGGAGTGGCTTTTTCTAAAGCTTTACGGCATCTAATACGTCTAACTAGTACCACCGGTACTGGTAAATCAAGATGGTGAATGTTTTGCAAATGAAATTTAAAAGCATCCAAATGTTTCTCACGTGAAGTTGTTAGTATTCACGAGGTCGAGGCCCATTGTTAGTCTCACAGCCTGAAGGCATCATTTACATCGCCGGGTTATAAACTTTAGTTTCATCTACCAAAAAGAAAAAAAAAAGAAAGAAGAAAAAGTTATTGTATACCTTTCTTTTGTTATCCTATTGTGTTTCTTCTATTCAAGTGTTCCTTTGTTCCACCCCAGAACAACACCTGCAGTCTGCACCATAGCAACTGTAATGAATATTGACATTCTGTCTTCACCCGTCCGCCATCTTGAAACATTTTGGGGCGTCCCTTTGTTCCCGTCGCATTTTCAAGCAGAAACAACATTTTGACGCTCTTGGTTGGCTAAGAAACCACAAACCGAAGAAAGGTGAGCTTTGAATACGAAGCCAAAGCTTTGTGACCTTCCTCTGATGAATTTTACATGAAGGTTTTTATGCTAATTGAGCAAATCCAGCGGTGTCAATCATTCGCGTTCTTCTCACGCACCAAAAGATATTGACACGTCTGTGCTTCAATTCAACAGATCGTTGAGTGGCAGATTGGAAACACGACCGCCAACCGAGCGTAACACTCTGTGAAATATAACAGCCATCACAGTGTTGTTGCTTTGAAACTCCAAGAAACTGACATCATCTTGAGCTGCAGTTCGACCGGCAGTGTAGTGTGGTGGGCATTCCAACCTCGAACGCGCGGACATCTTGGATTCAAGGTTTATTTGCCAACAGCCAAATCTTTGCCGCGCTATGGAAGGAAATGTGATGAATTCGGTGCAAGTTCCCATGTTATCGGGTCAGCAAGCTGCACTGGAGCAAATGAAACCTCCAGAAGAAGGACCGGACGGTCGTAAGCAGGACATCGGTGACATTTTACAGCAAATTATGAATATCACTGATCAGTCCCTGGACGAAGCTCAAGCGAGGTGAGTGAAATCGAATACTACGTTGTCGATTTCGCGTTCTCTCCTCTCACTGTGTTTGAGTCTGTAGTGACATGAGCTTGTTCAGTTCACTCTTATGTATACTATTAACTGTCGATCTTTTGACTGCACGCCTTATGGCTTATCATATGATAATGCATTGTTTTCCCATCACATATCCATTTAGGAAACATGCTCTGAACTGCCATCGCATGAAGCCCGCCCTTTTCAACGTCCTCTGCGAGATCAAGGAAAAAACAGGCGAGTAATGACAGCTTTGTAAGGCACGTGTTTATTTTCCCCTGATGGTCGATGCACAATATTTAAGTCTTACTACAATCACTTTCCACACTTTCTTCCAGTGGTATTCAATAAACTTCTCGATTTTGTTTGTACCTTGCATTGTTCGATGGAACGATTCATCACGAAAGGCACGAGGTGTATTTTCTTTAGTGTCGAATCGCTCGATCGAAGGCCTTTTGATTTTTTCCTGTTGGTATATAAGCTTAATCAAAACCTTACAGTTTCATATCATTAAACACATTTTTTCCATCAAAATAATACGCTGTGGTGTCATTTAGTACTTTATTAAACTCAACTTCATGTGAACATGTGTTTTCTAACAGGATCTCAACATTGTTATTATCAGTAGAAATTGATAACGCCTTTCCAGTCGTTTAAACATGCTTTTTCTCGAAGAGTAGGGGCTGTCAATGTATTGATTTACGTTGATCGTACTGATAAATTTTCTCGGTACTCGGCAGGCAGTTTTGGTTCATATTGTTCTCTTGATTGCTCGCATGTAGCGATTAAGAAGTGAAAGGTGGTAATTATGGAGAGTGTTGGGTGTTATTTTGGTATCGGCATAATAGGTCATTGGTGAATGTTTATTGTTTGTCTTCAGCCTTCCTTTGGGCAAACAATAGACTCCCCAGCTATCCAGAGATAATACCTTTGTCCTGGTTCTTTACATCCAATAAATATCTTCTAGAACAATGTTGATCTCTTAAATAAAGACTAAGGATCCTCTTTTTATAGGATATTTAGTATACAACAAGGCTGCTCAAAGATACCTTGCAATTTTCTGATTTTGAGGTCAAAGTTAGATTTGGTTTTATACACATCAAGCCATGCGTAAAGGCACTTTTCAGTAGAAAGATAAAGTTGGAGACTGTAAGGTATACAACATTTCACGTGCGCAACTGTTTTGCTTTTAGTTGAGATTGATGGCACAGTTTGACGAAAAGTTTTTTAGCATCCCGTGGGTGAGAGCTGTAGGAAACTCGTAGAGCAGTGCTATACACTGACAGCACTGACAAAGTTTGTTCTGAAATTAGATATAATCATCCAGGAAACTCCTGATACAACTGTCAGCAATCAGGACAAAATACCAGATGATGGCTAAAATCCTGAACAAGACTTGGCCTTAATTCCTGTAATTTTGCCCCTTGGTAACTCAAGAAGTATGGATTTAGACTATTAACTGACAGTCAGTCAAAGGGCAAATTTCTATGGAGCCAAGGAGAGCATAATTTTGTTGTCTAATTAATATTATTACCTGTGTCGGGTGGAAGTTACTGATTCCGATACTGCAATACTGACACTTTTCCTTTGGGCCCATGAAATAATAATGTGTTTCCCAATGTCATGCAAACACTCTGGAAACCTGTGCTGAAAGCTTTCTTAGTTCCTGCTTGACATGGGTCTACATGTATGATCATTGGTATTCTGAAATAACTGATCAAAATTACGTTGATCACTTGTCTGTTTCCAGAGTTTCCAACCAGAAATAAAATTTTAAACGCATATTGTACATTCATCCACCATACTGTGGTCCCATTTTGGAAAAATCATTGATGAAAATATTTCAAGAGTAATGAAAATATTGATTTGTTTTGTGACACTTTCGGCCAACTCAAGTTTTAATATCACCTGTGTTCGGTAACACAGGAAGTTGGAAAAACCAGAATTTTTTGATGTCTTTTCTGTAACTAGGGTACATTGAGAGCCACACACTGAATGAAAATCTGCATTTTAACTAACTGGAAAAACTTGATTGTTTAAATCCATAATTTATTTCTTAAAATTACCAAAATGGGGCAAGCTAAGTACTGTACAGTACAAAAGAAAACAACTTTTAGTAAACAAACCTGTGAAATGACAGGGCACCTATTCATAATCCTTTATCTTAATGGCGACTGCTTCTGATAAAAATGAAACACTGGATCTTCCAGGTGGAGTATAAATTAAATGTCTTGGCATTTATTTTGAGAACCAGCATTTATTTGAACCCAGCCTTCATTTGTAATTGGCTTTCCATGTTAAATTAGTTCATTTATGTTGCTCATTTAAACTAAATATGATCCATATAATTATTGTTCCAAATTCTGCCATCTTGTGTTCAAAGTCAAGTGACTTGATGAAGAAAACGTTGGTGACTTTTTATCCATGCTATGTTGATGTTATTTTTTAAAAATGTTTGTTTAATTCAGTGAACTTAAACTATCAATGACCAAAGCAAAAACACATTAGGTTGTAAAAACAATTCCCTGAAGAAGTTTCCTAGTAAAATGAACACAAGATCTATGCGCTTGAGCTTTAAATAAGCACTTCTGGCTTTAAGCTGATGAAGGACTCTCTTGCGTAATTAACACCGTGCTTGAATAAACTGCAGGGGCCAAACAAATACTGGGTCTACCAGGGGTGTTTAATATGGCATACAGAATTGATAGAAATCTCTCTACTGTTAGTAATATATGCATTTAGTATAATTTCCAGAGGTGAATATAAGAATTGGACATTCTGATTGGTCGAAAAGCTCATCATATGACACTATATTCACCCTGCTAGAGCTTGGTTACTAAGCTTGACATCTTTGCCATCTCGGCAAGTAAACATGGCAGACGGTTGCTGAATGAAGTTTTTATTTATTCGAAAGACATCACTCCAAGTCCAGGATATTTGAAAGGATGGAGAATTTTCAAAATGACTGCTGTCACCCGTGGACCAAAAATCTTTTCAAGAACTTGTATTCAATGCTTTTGAGAATCGTAAACACAGTTGTTGCGTCGATCGCCAGCAGGTCTGATTGATTGACCGAAATTTATTTTTCTTCAAACTAAAGCTACTCATGTTTAGGCGATGATGACAACTGTGAATGAAGGCAACAATGATAAAACAGAGGTACCTGATGAATTTATTTTTCGTAGTGTTTAGCTCGTTTGTTTCACTGCTGAACTCGATGAGTAAATTGATTGACAATTGATATACGTATTATTGAAACTACGGCTGCATACGTGTTTGCACACGAACAATTGCATCTGTGTTTTTATGTTTCAGTCCGTTATTTTGTAGTCCTTGATATTCACCTCTGAAAATTATACTAAAACAATTATTCGCCTCAGGCTCTGTGAACATTGGTGAATATATATTCATCTCGACTTCGTCTCGGTGAATATTCACCAATGTTCACTTTGCCTTTGGCAAATAATTTTTAAGTATTTGTTTTTTTTTCATTTTGAGCTATTTGCCAGCCCTGTCAGTAAGTTATTTGTAGCCTGGTTCACCCTGGAATTTATTAATACTGACTCAGGGTTTTCAATAAGTTTTGAAATAGCCGTCTCAGCTAACTAAAGTAGGCGGCAAACTGATGAATTATTTTAATAATTTGAGTGAAAATACAGACAAAGTAGGCGGTGGTAAGAGGTAAATTCTGACAAAGTAGGTGGCGATTTTCAGTGGTTGCCAGCTTCTAATGAAACCCCTGCTGACTAGTAACAAATCCTGTGCTGCCGACTTCATGCACTGTTATCCTGCTACTAAAATTGTTCTGACCAGGCTGTATTTGTACATAGTAATTAACAATAGACTGTTTTTGATATATTAAAATTCAGCTTGGCAGTGAGGCTTAGAGGACACAAACAAAGGGAACTGAATGACATGTTTATTCATTTCTATTGTTTGTGTCCTCTAGGCCTCACTATCAAGCTGAATTTTAATATGTCGAAAGTGACGTATTATTGGATGAGGTACAGTGAAATATCATGATTCCTCAGTGGTGAGCAGATCTATAAATTATTTGCTGAAGCTGAATGCTGAGGCAAATCACTGATCTGCAAGACACTGACAAATCACAACATTTTACGATAACTGAGTTCAGTAAATGTTTTATCATTTGATCACCAAGTTTGTTTTCATATTTAAATCACTCTTTGACATCTGCCGTTTCTCACACTTGAAAGAGCATGGGTACAATTATGCAAGAGCAGAATGTTATTTGTGGCAAGACACATTTAGATGGTATTGCAGTTCAAGAGCAGCCCATGTATTATTTTGAAGGCAGTTACATGTATTTGCAGGTCACATGGTGGGCTTAAGGCCAGTGAAAAGGAAGGGAAAAAAATGCATCAAGTGATAATATTGGTTATCATAAGTCAGGCATCATTCCTGATGGGGGTACCCTCATTAAATGTTATAATATATAGGACAGTTTAGGTACAAGGTTCAGAAGCAATAGCAGTATTTTTTCCTTGGAACAGTTCTCAGTATCCGTGGATCTCAAGAAGATGAACCACCTGATCCTCAGCTGATGAGGCTAGATAACATGCTCCTTGCAGAAGGTGTGGCAGGTCCTGAGAAAGGAGGAGGGTCTGCAGCGGCAGCAGCAGCTGCAGCTGGGGTTCACGAGAATCAGGCAGAACATACGGAATACAGGGCCAAGTTGAACCAAATAAGACAGATATATCACACAGAACTTGAAAAATATGAACAGGTATTTCATTGCATACTGTCTATCATTAGGCATGAGATAACTTGTAAATGTAGCATGTACACTTTGTAACCAATGTGACTTTGTTATTGTCCTCTTAATTATTTCTCTTTCAGGCTTGTAACGAATTTACGACCCATGTTATGAATTTGCTGAGAGAACAGTCAAGAACACGCCCAATCTCTCCCAAGGAAATTGAAAGAATGGTCAATATCATTCACCGCAAATTCAGCGCAATTCAGATGCAGCTGAAGCAGAGTACTTGTGAAGCTGTTATGATTTTGAGGTCAAGGTTCCTGGATGCAAGGTAATAATTTATGTCAGTTTCTCCATGAGAAGAACAAAAGTACTGTGAAACCCCATTAAATGGTCACCAATGGGGTATGAAAATTTGGCTCTATTAATGGGGTGGTCATATTAACAGGGTAGGGCCAAATTTCTTGATTGGCCTAAATTGAGTGATGTCTTAACAGATATTTCTAAATTGCTCTTCTAAACAACTGTTATTTAATAAGCATCCAGAATGCAGCTATAATTAAAAGAAATTGAAACTTCAGTCAGTACATACAATAATGAGCATAACTGGTTTGAGAGGCCATATAAATGGGGTAAAATTTTATAGGATTATGCAGGTTGGGATTTCAGAATGTGGGTTTTCTTATAGGAAAATGAATAGGTACTGTGCCAGGACCATAAAAGTGGCCGTAATGACAAGGTGACTGTATTAACAAGGTAACTGTAAGGTGGGATTCCACTGTAATCAGCTACAGGAAATTGTGATCTACCTCCAAATTCTCAGAAAGAAATCTGTAGAAACCAAATTTTTTTGTGTTCTAAACTGAGATCAAACTTGATTTGTTTCTAGGAGAAAACGAAGAAACTTCAGCAAACAGGCCACAGAAATCTTGAATGAGTACTTCTACTCACACCTGAGTAACCCTTACCCCAGTGAGGAGGCCAAGGAAGAATTGGCAAGAAAGTGTGGCATCAGTGTTGCACAGGTACCGGGTAATGAGTCAGCTGGCTGGTTAAAATACCGTGCAATATACTGTAGCTCAGAACTGTTGGTAATCAAAGTGCAACTTTGTATTTTGGGAGGTCAGGGGAACAACGATCATGAACAAAGAAGGTTCTGCCACACCTTCCATGGCAGGATGGTTTAGATGAAATCAGAAATTGACTGATATAGTGACAGCTTGAGGAACCTTTATGAGCTGATATCCAATCTTATTCTCAACGTGGATTGAAGAGTGCTACACAAGCAAAGATGCCCTAAATCCATGCTAATGTATCTACAAGTCATTCATAGGTGGTTTTTCCAAAAGTTATACTTCCCGCTTCTTTGAGTTTTGCTTTTGTGATATCACAACATAAAGTTACATGTGAAAATCTTGAGGTTATCTCTTTCAAGATGACCTGGTTAACTTCATTGTGTTGAGCTTGGGAATAAGATGGTGACATGTGATGATAAGGGTGACAATAAGGGGAAGGGCATTTGTGATGTGATAGAAAATTATAAGTGTATTTGGACAGTGTGCCCTGCACTGTGAAAATTAAGATTGTCTGACTGGCCATAAGGATACATTCTTTATAGGAAACTTGTAGCTCTGTACTGTATCATATCCAAACTTTCTTTTGTATTAGTTGAAAGTTAAATGTGGCTGACAATATTTTATTGTACATATATTATCTCTTTCTTATCTGGTATAGATATCAAACTGGTTTGGCAATAAGAGAATCAGATACAAGAAAAACATTGGAAAAGCTCAGGAAGAGGCAAACATGTATGCTGCTAAAGCTGCCTCAGGAGGTGGGCCAGCTGGGCAAGTTCAAGGACAGCAAGGAGTACCATCCTCTGGTCAAGGTGTGTATGGCTTTTTCAAGACATCACTAAGGCTGTTTGTTGGATGTTCTTTATATACATGTTCATGTATGGTGCACACAAACAAGTGCCTAGGTAGGGCAACCAGCATTTGCTTGCTCTCATCTGACTGTGTTGGTTGCTAGAGGTACATGCAATGTACGTTGTACACTCTGTATGGTCGGTTTCCGGTGAAGTGATTTGAGTTGTGAATATTGCTTCTCTCCTTGGATGGGATCCTAGTCTACATTAAGTCTATCTCAGTTTAACCCCAAACCCAATTTTCAGGTACAGTATGTTTGTTACACTGTACCTGCACAGTTCACCACTGCCTATAAATTTAGCTGGTTGGTTGGAGAGAGGCACAGTGAGAGTGGAATACTAATAATTAGAATGACAGTGAGTGTAAAGGAAGTTTGCTAATACAGGGAACATTTTTTTATGAATTCTCCTATACTCTTTATTTTTAGGACAATACCCAGCTGGTGCAGTGGCAGGAAGTCCAACAGGGGTGGCCCCATCATCACAACACCAGATGCCAATCACAAGTCAGCCACAGGCCGACATGTATGGTGTGCAAATGAATGGGAGTGGTATGGGTGCAGAGTACCAAACAGGAACTAATGTGGGTGCTAATGTCCAGTCACAGGTAAAAGAAATTGCCTCTGAGTCAGCTATACTGTAAGTCTAACCCTTCGGCAGTAAATTATATTTTGATGTTTCGATTTCCCCCAAAACGTAAGTACAGATGTACTGGCTATCAGAATTCCATACTTATGGCCTACTGCAAGCTTGTATATTGGTTGAGCACAACCTAGCTGTCCTTTGTCATTCTTATGTGCTACTCAAGGTAGATGGCAATAACTAGAAGTGAAGTTCATTCCTTTCCCATAATTTATACAAGCTCATTGAGCTGAAAAAAATGTACTGTCTTTCATTTTTTATTACTACATATGATGCTTTTGACATCGCTGATCCTAGCAGTATGAAGCACCCCGTGTCAACAAAAACCTAGTAAATGGCCCAGCTAATCATTGGCATGGATCTCACAGAAGCTCAGTGGTAAGGGCACCCAGTGCAAATCCTGTTGGGGACTTGTGACGTGATTGTCATTTACTCACTGAGCCCAGAAGTTACCGTATTTCGTTATTTATCATGTATATTATTCACTAAGTAAAATAAGCTTCTTCAACCAGTTGTCATTATACCACTTCAGGTACCAGGTTTGCGTCATGTTATTTCCCAGGCTGCTACAGGTTATATTGATCCAGCAACTGGACATATGCAACCTCATGGACAGGGACAGGTGTATCATGAGCCACATCACCTTCACCACCAAGTAAGTAAACAACTATGATGGCAACAACAACAGCAACAGCAACAACAACAATTTCTATTTTTTGATAATTTTTTTTTCTGATTTGTGGAGGACATCATGACCTGGCCTGGGTTGTTTGAATTGTGGATAGCACTATTCACCATTAAATCACAATCCAGCAGATAGCGTGGTTTGTTTTGTTAATACTTATCCACTGGATAGTGAGTTATCTGGTCGATAGCGTTATCCAGCCTTTGAACAACTAGGGTGTGATGGTTAGTACACTGGACTGATAGTGCTATAGATTGTCTTCTCTGGGTTTGAATGCTGGCCTGAGTATTTGGATTTGCCAGTTTTAGTTTGTGCATTTTCTTTTTTAAGATCTGGGAATTTTAGCAGCCAATTTTCAGTGGGGTATATATCGTAGTTAAATTTGATTTCATTTATTTGTGGCTCATTTTCTCCTAGTTAGTTAACTGTTTTTTGTTTTTATCCCAAGCCAATAGTTTATTATTCTTGATGAAGTATAAATTGAAAAAAAAATTAACTAACTAGAAGAGAACAAACCAGATCTGGTTTAAATAAAAAATTAACAGAGATAAAAAATTAGCTACAACATCCTCTATTTATTATTAGAAATCTTTGTTGTCTCTATTTTGAAGGCAAGAGGATTTAATGAACTCTTTGACTCCATAAATGTCTGGGCTGGAAAATCTGGATCTGGGAAGGTATGATGCATGTACATTAGCTGTTACTCTCTCACAATGTATACATGTACATCTACAATTTTCCGTGAAAACGTTGTGTTTTGTTATTGTTTTGGCTAGCAGTAATAAAATGTCAAATGTTGTCATTTTCTCAGGTTTGTTCAGATCTATAAAATAATAAATTTATTATAAGTTGATTGCCAGGTTTTGCTACAGACTGTTTCCTGTTTAATTTCACTGCAGCTTAAGTTGTGTGTATAACTGTAAGGATCAATAATGTCTTCATATCTTTCTCTGCAGTTTAAACTAATTGATCTTTCATATATTTACTTGTAGACTGTTTTCTATAAAAGCACTTGTGTAATGTCCAAATTTAGAACCCAAAATAACTAAAGTCAACTTTGGCCTGCCTTCTAAACTTCTATTGCTATATCAATTCTGGCAATTTCTGTTTGCATTTAAATAAATTTCTCATTTGTTCAAAACATTTTTCAGAGTGGAGAACAAAGAAAGAGAGGTCAAAATGGCAAATCAGGTGGGGAAAATCTTTGAGAGGGGGTATAAATATACATGTGTATCTCTTAGTATTTTGTTATTTAAAAGGGTTTGTTTTAATTTTCTTGCAAGTTGCAAGCCTTTCAAAATTGTGGAAACATGAAGAGGATTGTGTATTCAAATAATGACTGGCCTGTTAAAACTCAAAAAAATTACCTAGCACAAATTAAAGTGGTGGGTGTGGCTGTTTATAAAAGGAGGTCCCATCTTCTCGTCCATTTGGTCCTCAAGGTAGAGGAGCCCCAAAAGTCACCTCTCATGAGTCCTGAAATATGCCTTAGCCGACTCTCACATAAAACAATTTCAACATTGTTTGTAAAACTGGTTGTAAAATTGCAGGAAGTCGCAGTAATACCCCCTCAGACACCTTACCAGGCTCCCAAGAGGACAAAGATGAACAGGGAGGCCCAGAGTTCTCCAGTCTCCAAGGGCTGAGTGACATGGCCAATGCTGACTTTGACTCACGAGGGAATGACAGGTCTAGGGATGAGCCGCCATCAAAACGAACAAAGATGTGAAAAGTGGCAAGGAGAAGAAGGGAATTAGGAGGACGGGCTGAGGGTTTTCCTCAATTGAACTGAAGAGAGGAAACTAGTGAATATTATGGAGATTTCAGGTTGTTTTAAAAATGTGTGATTTAGGAAAGTGTTGTGATAGCTGAAATGAACTGAAAGAGGTGAATGTGTCTCACATCAGATATGCCACTGAATTTGTGGTTCAAAACTCTCAATTCAATGTGAGTCAAAGGAAAGTTTTGCTAATTAATTTTACAACGTTTGCCATAATTACTTTAGCTAAGCTACCACATTCCCTTGCTTTACTGGTCTGTGGCAAAAAAATTGGGGTCGACAAATGATTGGTAATATTCTAGCAAGCTGTAGTCTGTTGTACCAGTGAGAGTGAGGGCCCACTGGTTAATGTCCTCTGTTCTAAATAACTCATGATCAGATGCTTAGTTTCTACTTTTAGATTATAAGCAGCTGATTGATCTATTGCTGTATGGAAGGCCAAAATGTGTTGAGGAATATTATTGACGGTGATGTATTTATACCATGCCACAGAAGATAGAGCCAATCACAATACAGGAAACCCATTGTATACTTGTAGCCTTCCCGTCATACACTGAAGTGATGGTGTTGGCCACTGGACTATCTATGGCATGGTATAACATAGTTATGCTGTGCTTTTGAGTGATACACCATGGAATACCCCACTTGCCACTTGCATTGTCTTGGTATACACACTCGCCTAAAGGCTTGTGTGTATACCGAGGAAAATTGCACGTGACTTGTGGAGTATTCCATGGTATTCCACTTGGAAGTGTTGCTTAACTAGTATTAGGTAGTTACTGCTGGCATGTTAAACTTACAAATATAGAGGGCTGATGGTTTATCATGTCAGTCCCTGGCTAGAAATGGTAAGGGCCTTCAATCAATTGATATTAGGTGCCTGCTTAGTTATTGACATTGCAAGTGTATCTTTAGCTCAAGAATACCTAGTAAGGGGGGCTGGGGTAAAAATGTCTTCTAGTTACCCTCCCTTTGGCCTCTTGCATGGAAGAGGCTCGTCAGACAATCTTTCCTCTCCAACAAAAGGGAAAGAGTACGTGACAAACCATTGGAACGTCTGCATAGGAGGCTACCCTTCGTTTTCTTTGGCTGAATACTCGACTCGGCAGTGCCTCGTTGACTATTCACTCATGGAAAACGTGGGCTCTTATAGATGATTGTAGATTAAATTACTTGACAGTAAGGTGTTTTCTGTACACTTACTGACATTTATTGCAAAGAATTATATCTTTAGTGATGTTTTTTCATCAAGACGACCCGGGAAAATAGTTTGTAAATGGTCACTGTGACAAGGATATGCAAACAGGCGGTACATCTCACATATTAAGAGAAACTGATTATTGAATTTCGTTCATAAGAAGGCTGCATAAGTATGTACAAAATCTCCTTAATTCCAATGACTAGACAAATGTAATCGGAACCTCTGCCGAGGATCTAAAACTGGCAAAATTCCTTTTCCAGGTGCCTTTTTGTAATTTAGTATTCTTTAAACTTTTTTTTTCTATTTTTTTTGCCTTTTGTAACTAAGCAGCACCCGAGTTCTTTCAAGAACTAGGAACACAGATCCGTTCAAGAACGAAGTTCTTAACAGGCGCATTCCAGTGGACGGTGGTTCAAATAGTTTTGTTTTTGTTTTAGAACGTTTTGAAACTCAGTTCTCTGGCTGTTTTTTTTTTTTTTTAAGTCTAACGTAGAAGCCAGTTGTATCATTTCACAGGGGCTAATTCAAGAATACGGTTACTTTGTATATGTGGAATTTAACCCTTCTACCCCAGCAGGAAAAGATTTGAAGCACCTGATGATACTGTTCAATGGAATTCATATCAATGGTCGCACCTTACGGTTTCTTGCAAAAACGTGAAAGTACTCCACGGTTTCTTACCACAGACTTGAAAGGGGTTAAAAGTGATGGGGTCAAATCCATGGTACTTTTGGGTGACGAGGATCCATTGTTTGTAGAGAGCACGATAAGAAAAATTTAACTAGGGCTAAATTGTAGTCGACAGACGACTTTGGTTGGGTACGAGTGCTTGGTGAACGACTTTCATTTTTTCCCGTGTACACCCCTGTTGTTTTAATTCACATAGCCCGCCTAACATTCACAAAATAGGTATACAATAATTATAGAAATACATATTTTATTAAGGACAAAGTAACAAGTTTTTGGCTTCAAGACGTAAGAAACATTGAAGTGTAATTTTACATTATTTTGTTAGTATGTCCATACAAGCTGACCAATAGAAATTTTTAGGTAAATATATTATAATTTTATGATGTCATTTAGAGGTTGTGTTTGGTAACCCGCCAAGTTGAAGATTAGTTGGTGATTAAACTTCACTTGTGAAGTCTGAAAAACAGTGGTGTTGTTGAGTACTAATATCTTGTGTGAATGGTCGTGAAAGCCTGTTCCGCAAGTCGCAAAGACTAACCTTGGAAAATGATGGCCATGCTTCAATTGGCTGGAAAAGGTATCATTTAATTCTTGTCACTCGCTTCTTCAGAAGCGTTGAATTAAGGGAGCTCAGTCATAGTTTTTTTTGAGTTTTTTTGGCCAAGTACAAAATAACCTTTAAACTAAGGGAAATTTAAAAATAACAGTTTACTAAGATAGAAAAACACCAAAGAGATAATAATAAACCGTAAAGGAACAAGGATGGCCAAGTCTGAGAAGATTCACACGGATTACAAACCAACAACTTGGAAAATCTAGGCTAAACTTTTCAAGATGCGCAACCCGTGACGTAGCTCCTAAGCGAGTTTTATTGTTTCCGTTAGTTTGTCTTACTGTTACAGAGCCTTGCGAGGGATGTGTGTTACGCCTCGCAGTGAACCTGTCTGTTTAATGGCAATGCCACAATCATTTGAGCTGGAGTGATTAAGAGAAATTCTAGGCTAAGCTGGGTTTTCTGGTTGGCTCCTCTAATTTCAGTGTTTTCTCACTGCCATAGCAGTAATTTGCACTGCCAATTTCAGTTTGATTGTTCTTATTTATCAGCCAATCCGAGACCAACCCACGAAGACAATTCGGAAAGTAAGATGGTTGTTCTTTGATCAACGAGGTAATGTTGAAATCTAGATAAAGAGGGCAAAGTGTGATCCCTTATCGCTCGCTCGTCCTAGAAAACTGCTCTACCTCGCAAAGTTCTAAGGTTTGTTCTTACTAGTGCGGACGCCTCCGGCATGCGTAACGTGAAGTGATGTTAGTCCAGCTATAGATACCTCGCAGCTTTTTGTTATTTTGTTGAAATCACGCGAACTTGAACCGATTTGAAAGCCTACTGGTTAATCGGTGTTCATACAAATACAATAAACCTTTTCCCGGGGAACATTCAACACTCCCAGGTAAAACATGAGATCCCCGGGATATCCATACAAGATAACTGGGAGAACATCCCAGACTTCCGAGAAGAATATGCCTGTGACGAAACTAGAATTATAAAACACACACGAAACCCACATGCAAAACACACCAGACATCCTCATTTCAATCTACACCATTGTAAAATTAATTAGGACGGAATCGTCCCACTAGGCCTGGTTTGCAAAACACAGAACTGAATCAAAATCAGACCCCAGTTGTTCGAAAGGTGGTCAACGCTATCCACCGGATAAATCGCTATCCAGTCGATAAGTGTTAACATAACAAACCACTCTATCCACTGGATAGCGATTTATCCACTGGATAGCGATTTATCCAGTGGATAGCGTTATCCACCTTAAAGCAACCGGGACCTGGCTTCTACGAAAACTATGAATTAAGGATGTCAAATCTGATCGCTAAAATCATCAAAGGAAACATTGCATTTGAAGCCTGGTTTGCAGAAACACAGCTGCTTCGAAATTGTATCTTACAACAGTGACAAAAACTGAAAATTAAGGATATCAAAACTAATCGCTAAAATCATCAAAGGAAAAAAATATGCATTTAATTCATATAGTGATTTCAAAAAAGAAAATATATTTTGTCCAATCCTTACACATTAGCGCCACTAAACCCAGGAGTTAAACTCCTAATAACACAGTCAAAAACTAAACCATTATAAAAAATCTACATCTTTAGATAAAACTGTAGACAGTACTGTTTCGGCCTTCTGGGCCTCGTCAGTGCAGTGCCGAAACTAAGGTGGAGGTTTGGCTAGACAGCCAGTCACCTCTGATGATCCCACACTTGTGGTATCATCAATACCATGCCAAGAGTGCTCAAACTAGCGAATTAGTCAGCTTATTGTACAAAGGCCAGCGGCAATGGTACACCCTAGTTAGAGTGCTCAACAAGATCAAGCCAAACCTCCAACCTAGTCTCAGCACTGCACTGATAAGCCCCAGGAAGCCGCGACAGTACTGTTGTATTTTTTGTTACATTGTGAAAATCATGGCATTTAAAGCAAGACAATTTTCTCTCAATGGCTCCTTAGAAAAGAAACAGCAGCCCAACGTTTCCAGATGTAATTAACTTGTAATAAGCAAATTGTTTCAAATTAGATGTGCACACTTTTCCTTTCATCCTGAAAAAATACCTAGGCTGATTTAACTGTTATTCCCTCAACAGCGAATACAGCAAAGAATTATTACTGTACATTTTCGTTTAAATCAAACAAATGTGACTTACATTAGCCACCCCAAAGTCTAGGAGACCATTTGTTTAGTGGTGGTCATTCAGACCATAATTTCAAAGATAATTATAAGCTTTTTCTTCCAGTCAGCTAAATTAGATTTCCATGCAAATCGGATTAAGTTTCTTTTCACAGTCAGTGTATACTTTCCAAGTAAACCGCAAAGTAGCTTGATCCCTGTATACCCACCCTCTCCCACCCCTTAAGTAGCCCAATTGCTACATTTTGTCCTTTGACATCCCTTGACTTTTTGATGTTGTTAGACAAAATTATTTAAGTTTTCACAGGCTGACAAGATGAGGGTAGTTCGTTCCAGTATCTGATGGAAGGAGGAACAAGGTGATTTTCCCTCATCCCCTGGAACTAAGTCCTCCCTCATCAGTTCTTTCTCGCGTTTGTTTCTGAATCTTTCTCGTTCAGTAACGTCTCGAGTTCACCACCAAGACATTGATAATGTAGTCTCCTGTGGCGTACGAGCAAGATGAATGATTTGTTATTGTTTAGAGGTCCTTGACTCTTTTACAAATCATTCTTCCGAACACTATATGTATATCGCTTCTTAATCTAGATGTACTTATGTTTTCTTTGGTCGTTTCTTGACCAAGTATTCTATTATCTAGAGGTTTCCTTCAATTCGAAGATCGTAAAAGCTCCTTAATTGCAAATAAAAAGTGATCGAAATATTTCAGACGAAATTAACCATCAAGACGCACGCCTCGAATTTGGTCAAACATTTGAATTGCGACGAACCCTTCGCTAACGACTGAACTTGTCAGCGTTCAGTTGGAGCCAGACCTTAATGTTTTGATGAACGCAATGGCTGCACAAAATTGCATCCAATAATAAGCTTCCTCGCCACTGAGCCTCTTGTCATAGAAGTTAGTGACATATTGCATGGTGGATAGCAGGCCTGGAGGATTGGCGTGAATCACCACGTACACCAAAACAGGCACGAATTCATCGGCCCCAGGTGCACTCGTCTCGCTTGCCAAACACAGCAAGTTCATAATGGTACCGCAACACCGCCTCACACACTTTAGTTTGTCCGTGGGCGTCTAAAGAAGTGAAAGAGGTTAGCTAAGGTCTTTGAAACATCAACTTGTACCAGACACTGATAATCCTATCTCTATTTTGTAACAGATCGCTTAACTCCAAAATCTAACCTGTTGCATAAAATCACTTTTCCACTGACTCAGTTAAATGGTTGTTCACTCAATGAATTTACGTAATGGCTATCAGCAAAAGAAAATTTATAACGACATTGACAACTCATATAGCAAGTGCTATTTTTTAACCTCCCGCCACTCTTGCTACTAAATACACGTCCTTCATTCATATTTGTGTTGATACATATTTTTTCCTGAAATTTTTCCGGGTTAAGCGTTTATTATTTCACATAACACTTCGATTTTAACCTCCTTCCTTATAGGATATCTGCTCATTGTAATGTATAGATCATATACTGAAACACGTGATTACCTTGTAAGCATTGATTGCTAGCAGTTCCTTCTGAGCTGATTCCCAGGGTGCTTCTTTGCGATATTTCTAACAAAGATGAAAAATTTGTCATCACGTTACTATAGCAAATACAACAGAAGGTTTGCACAGTTGGAGGAAAAGACACTGGATATAAGCTATACATGGCTTGCATTAGACCTAACAAAAAAATAAACACCAGCTTTGTTGCACCCTATTGTGAGTTTAGAATGACCTACCTTGGGCACTCGCACAGCCTTGTGGTTAGGGTGAATAACCCTCTGTAGATTGTTCACGTGCTCATGAAATGTTCTAGAATTTCGAGAAAAAAAAACCAAACATGATATTCAATCACGTTTTTAACGACAATGGGGTTCCGAGAATTCATATCTTGTATCAAATATTATCAGAACTTAAAAACTCTTTGAAGGGCGACTGCCATCTAAGGAAGTTTTATTTGTAGGATCTTTGTTTCTTTTTTTTCGGGTATACATTTTTTTTTTCCAAGTAAACAAAACTAAGGTTTTGAAATGTAAACCGGGCACCTAATGTTAAGGGCACTCGCCTCTGGATCGATCAGTTTGGGGTAAAACCCTGGCTGGGATTATCATGTCTTGCTCTTGGGCAAGAAATGTCGGCTCCTTCTTGGTGTAGAAGACACAGGACACGCCACAAAAGAACACTGCATCACAAACCTATTGTTTTCATTGTTTTCCTCGTCCTTATGTTCTCTATTGCTTTACGTCAGCTGTGTCTTCTATACCAGGTAAGTGCCAAAACGTCACTCTCAGGGTGCCACTCTCCATTTCAGTGTACACGTGGGTACCAGGAAATTTAATGGGATGGACTGACTTTCAATCCACGAAGAAGTAGAAATACTGCAAGTTGCTTTAAGGTTAATGCACGGGGGTCAGCCTGGTAAGCTTATCAACCAACAGTGTTAATCATTAGGCTGGTCCTTACACAGCTACTCTTGATCATAGCTCACCTATCTCTTTCCATGTCAACCTCGCCATTGGGGTAAAAGGCACATTTGTAGATACTGCTCATGATGGCTCGTTCAGTTGCTTCTAAAGTGTCCTGGAATTGCTCCTCACTGACACCTGTCAATCAACATTAAATTCCAAGTAAAATAAAAGGGCTGAAACAAATAATGTGAACAGAAAGTAAACATTATTCTTATGCACATAGTAGGTAATAAATTTGTTCCAATTCTCTGTGATCTGCAATGTAACAACGTTTTGTCTCACATTTTTATCTACCATTAATAGACCAATTATTCAGCCTAAAACAATAGACCTCAGTACGAGGCTCTAGGGAATAACTACAGAGTTTGTAGTTTGTGGGGTTTATTCCCCAGAGCCTCGTGCTGAGGTCTATTGTGTTAGGCTGAATTATAATAATATCAAAATTGGTCTGTTAATCAACTGAAATAACTGCATTGTAAGTTATCAGAGGAAAATACCTGTACCTGACCAGATTGGATGTCTTTCCATCTCTTCAGCTAATGTTTTCAAAAAATCCTCAAGTAAAGCACACTGTGAATCGGTAATGAAGACAAACAGTGAATGTCCAATCACAGAAAAGACTTAAGAATCAGAATTGTCAACTGTTGCACAGAGAATTTCAGTTATGTTTTAGTACATTTATTGCACTATTACATTGAAAGAATTCCAATAACATTACAGTAAGATTAACCAATAAACGTATTTACATACAATATTCCATATCTATTTGCGGCACATAACATGAATAAACAATAGCCTCCATTTGGCGCGAAAATATGCTCGGATATTTGTCCGTGGACATATTATCTGTTCCGAGAAGCGAACGGTTTTCCGAGAGCGTAGCTCAAGGAAAACTGTGAGCTTTGAAGAACATATAATGTCTAAGGACAAATGTCCGAGCATATTTTCGCGCCAAATGGAGGCTATTGTGTTTATTATCCTTCAAATATTTTTCGCAACATGCGCAGGTTTGAAAATTGGAGAACATTCTCGGATATTCCCCAGTTTTAGCTGGGGAATATTCGGTCATGTGATGCATTTAGACCAATCGCACACGAGCGAAAATATTTGCTGGATTATAATGGATGGCTGTATGATATTTAATCATAATCATAGTAATAACATGTCATATCAAACCTTGTCATCTGGTGTAGGTGAGGCTTGAAATTCAGAGCTGAATTTATTGATCTCTTCTTTCTCCTTTGGCTCCAGAAACAGCTTTACACAGTTCATGATTAAGTAGTTTTGGCAGATAATTTTGTCCCTGTGATAATAAATTATTGTCAAGTATAGGCAGTATTAGAGTATAAGCCTTCTAGTTCCCTGGAGAAATCAACATCTATTGCATTTCTCCTTCATAGTAACGCAATGCTGAGAAGTTAGATATAGTTAAATGAAATTTAACATAGTTAACGACTAGGAGCTAGTCTGGTCAGTAGCGTTTTTACAGGCGGTTGTTAGTGTCTTGGCCGTTTGTGAGCGTTTGGTTAGCGTTTGGTGCGTTCTGTAGCGTTTGATATAGTTCAATGAAATTTTACATAGTTTATGACCAGGAGCCAGTCTGGTCAGTAGCGTTTTTACAGGCGGTTGTTAGTGTCTTGGCCGTCTGTGAGCATTTGGTTAGCGTTTGGTGCGTTCTGTAGCGTTTGATATAGTTCAATGAAATTTTACATAGTTTATGACCAGGAGCCAGTCTGGTCAGTAGCGTTTTTGTAGGCGTTTGTTAGTGCCTTGGCCATCTGTTAGCGTTTGTTTAGCGTT
>Ga0126338_10000567_pt1 | contig 20551 bp, 25 predicted proteins | sample OrbCmetagenome_2_FD_92529 | JGI IMG/M metagenome (GOLD analysis project Ga0126338, IMG submission 92529) | Coral microbial communities from Petempiche,Puerto Morelos, Mexico - Orbicella C C metagenome | ecosystem: Host-associated > Invertebrates > Cnidaria > Coral | place: Petempiche,Puerto... | reverse complement strand
GATCACTTTCTCCAAAAGTGAACTTTTATAGGAAACCCTGACTCACTTTGGCATCCTAAAGATTTGGAGATAGTCTAAGCACCACTCTTGGAAGAATTGCTGTTCAGATTAAAATCGCTATTAAGGAATATACACTCATTTTGAAAATTGCAATTTTTGCATTAACTGGCCGATTTGAGATAATAAGTTACTCAACTGTCTTCTGTTTCTTCAACATATTGATTGAAATGAGCCATTACAGCTGTTTCTTGTACTTTCTTTGTGGACCCTGATTGCGAGTATTCAGCATTTAATGCATTCATCAAGTATGTAGATGTGACCTGCCTCATCGTTGCGGTCTTCAAGCTTCAAGTTTACGTCGCATTTTTGTTTTCAAAAGTTCTTGCCAATTGTGTTGAGATGAAGCAATTCTGATTTCATGGACTTCAGACTATCGGTAACATAAGATCTCTGGCTTCCGCTATCGAATAATATGTTCACCCTTGTGGACTTAGACCCATCTTCGTTAGTTGCCATTGTTGTTGCGGTTTGCAGTAAAACAGTTCCCTTTGCTTCGGAGCTAGCGGTCGTTGCAGTGCTCGGGAGTTGTGGACTCTCTGGTGCTTGGCTTGTAAGGGTGGCGTTTTGCATGTCACCCGCAAGCGAATTCTCATTTGGGGCAGATGACGAATCCTTCAATGACAGAATTTGGTGGCAGATGGACTGATGATGGTTCCCTTGGCAATGTCAGCAGCTCTTGTTACACGAATTACCACGATGACCGGATCTTAAGCAAACAAAACATCTGCGATCCCTTTGAAGAATTTCAAAATGAGCTTGCGGGTCAGTCACACGTTCACAAGAAGCTGAATAATGATCACCGCGACAATAAACGCATTTGATTCAATTTCCCGACATTGATGGAGGTTGCGTGCCTCCTTCAGCGAGTAGAGCTACAGATGACGGGGGTAATTTAAACTGTGATTGTTTTGGTTTCTCCGTAGTGTTCAAGTTTGTTTTGACACCTTCGCTAATCTCTTGAGCCTCGACTTCCTGTCAGATGACATCCAATAACTCTGAAATTTCCCATACCTCTCGAGCGGTGTTTTCGCAACTTGAATTTGCACTTCTTGTGGTAATTTGGACATGATTACTGGAATCAATAAGCTTCCATACTTAGTAGAATTCACTCCCCGTGACGATAACCCTCATATGTTAATGCTAATCTTGTCGTATACGAACCGGAGTTGTGAAGCCTTATCTCCTGAACATGCAGGAATTTTAAGCAGCTCATCCATGTGCGTTGAGATAATGTTCTGGGTCTTGCCAAAATGATTTTGCAACAATTCAACTGCCGAGTTGTAGTTCGCATCCGTTCGAGTCAACCCTTGTACAGCGTGTGCAGCTTGACCCTTCAACAATGAATGCAAGTGGTTGAATTTATCGATTTGGCTCAATTGTGGGTTAGTGTGGATTGCGCTGTTAAAGCTATCCCAAAAGCTCTGCCATTGCGTAATATCTCCTGAATTTCGGTAGAATGAGCTTAGGTAACTTAGCCTTAGGCTGAAAGGCTGTGGCATTTGTGTTTAAGTTAGTAGGCAATTGAAAAGCTGTACCTGAACTCCACGGTTCTTGCGTATTTCCAGCTTGATTGTACGACAGACCATGTGGCAATTGCATTCCAGGTGGCATTAAGGTTCCAGGCACTTGAAGATTTTGGTCATTTCCAGAATCCAAGGTTGAAGGCACATTTTCGGGTTGAACTACAGGAATCGGGCCAATTGATTGCAGTGAACCAGAGGTCACATTTTCTTTGCCTTTCTTTCCAGTCGATGCCAAAAATCCTTGGTCGTTTTGTTTTGGGCTCATAGCTACATTGACCTTTTGCAACATCTCCATCACTCGTGAATTGATTTCGTCTGAATCTTTTGTTTCCTTTAAGATTTCCTCCACATTACATGTTTCGATTATTTCTTCGTCGAGAGACCTCACCAACTTGAACTTTTGGTCTAGGGAATCTGTGATAACCTTCAGTCGTTTTTTGTCTATCGGTTCTGCCTCAAGCAGACCTTCTGCCTCCTACATAAGTTTTGTCATAACACTTTGATTTCCTCCGCGTTTTGCGCAGACACACGCTAGCCTTTCGATCTCTTTTTCGCTCATATTCGTTCGTGTCACTATCACGGCCCCACGTTGGGCGCCATTTCAGAAAAATCGACTCCATAACCACAAGGTCTTCCAACACACTGATTTATTCTATCGATCACATATTACAATGATTGAAACTCTACACCTTATACGAGCACTTGGTCTCAAAATCACGTGATACAATTGTCACAAATTCTTACAGCCACTTAATTGTTCCAAGACGAAGACAATGCTAATTGATGGACCGCTCTTGCGGAACCGTTTGAGTAATGAAGGTCGAAAGCTTGAGATAGAGTTCGAAGGAAGCACATTAGAGCAGGTTGAGAACGTTAAACTGCGAAGCCTTGAACTTGATGAAGAACTCAGTTTCAATATTCATATTGACTCTTTATGTAAGAAGATATCGAAGCGTATCAGTATACTCAACAGAATCAAGGCTTATCTTCCAAGAGCAGAGCATATACTTTATTATAATTCTTTAATTAAGCCATTGATATTATATTGCAGTGTAACATGGACAAGCTGCTGCAGCCATGACAACATAAGTAAGATATTCAGGCTGCAAAAATGCTGTGCTCATATTACCCTTGACGCCCAACAACGCCATAGCACTGTAGATCTGTTTAATACCTTACGATGGGTACCATATTACATCGAGTCTGATATAAAAAGATGTACAATAGCTCATAAAAGGATTATGGGTGCTTGCCCGTTATACATAAACGATTTATTAAGACTAAATAACAGCAAGCACAATAGGAATACATAGGGTGCTAATTTTACCATTTTACCGAAAAGATTTAATAGAGCGAAAAAGGGAGGTCGCACGTTTTCTGTAACGACTATTTAATGTTGGAATCACCTCCCCCTTAAGCTGCACGCCTCTTCATCTGTAAATATCCTTAAGAATGCTTTGTACAAACATTTTAAATTAAGTCAGCTCAAGAATAAGATTTTTACTCTTTTTTTAAATGATAATTTTTAGATTGCTATATTTTGGTGATAATCTTTGATTTTTGTTTATAGTAGATTTTTAACTTTTAGTACATTTAAGAGGGCCACAAATTTATCAGTTGATAAACTATTACATGTCACCATTGACAAATAAAGTGTTGATTTGATTTGATTTGATTTGTTACATCTGCCAATTTTCAGGCAACAGATGGGGAGGGATCTCTGTTGGAGACCAACACATTGACACTGGTGCCATTTTTTTGAAGGATGCAACCTTGAGGTGACTGTAAACACTATTCAAAGAGGATGAAACTGCAGCATTTCCAAGAGAGCAGACTGGGACCTCTGACAATTGTGGTTGCACTGAGGACAGAGATGAAAGTTGCTGTGTTGGTGCCAGAGAGGGGGGTTGAACTGGAGCCAGAGCTGTAGGTTGTGCACAAAGCGAAGCTGGTTGGGCTGGATCAGGAACAATGGTTGTAGTATTAGCCTGGGCCAGTTGGCTGGTAACCTCCTGTGTAACACAGGCCATGATCTGGATGATTATGTCACTAGAAAATACAGGCAGAATGTCCTGACTAGAGCCACTGTGTCCTACAGGAGCCTCTGGTTGACTGCGAACAGGACTACCTCCAGCTGACTGTCCTCTGGTAACACCTGCTTCTGAGTGTTGGTCAACAGCAGCGGCATTGTGCTGAGTTGATTGATTGACGCTTGGACCACCTACGGGTGGCCAATGGTGCTGCCTTCCACTTTGTATGTTTAGGAGGCATCTGAAAAGAAAGTGAAAAGGAAAGCCGTAGCCCTTGAAGTACAAAAAAGTTGCACCCAGTGCAAACCACTGTATGAGAGGATGAAAACCCTCTCAAAGCCTTGGATAGAAGCATAATAACTAATAAGTGAGGATCGAAGCCCTCAATATGTAGAGTAAATGTGGATCGAAGCCCAAGAATAAATTAAAAGTGAGGATCGAAGTCCTCGAAATAAAATTATGTTGGATTGAAGCCCAAGAATTAACAAGTGAGGATCGAAGTCCTCAAATAAAATTATCTTGGATCAAAGCCCAAGAATTAACAAGTGAGGATCAAAGTCCTCAGATAAAATTATCTTGGATCAAAGCCCAAGAAATATAAGTGAAAAGTGAGGATCTAAGTTCTTAGAATAAAATAATCTTGGATCTAAGTCCAAGAAATAATAATGAGTGAGGATAGAATCCTTTAATGGAACATAAACCCTCGAACAATAAACTTCGATTGAAGCCCAAGCACTTAAAAACAAAAGGGGTTCGAAACAATAAAGGGAGTCAAGCGTGGCACATAATATCATGGCCGCAGAAGCATGACCTATATAAAATAACTTAAAACAATGGAATAAACACGCACTTAAATAAAATAGGAAAGGTAATAACTTATTAAAAGGTCAAAGTAAAGTCAAAGCCTTCAAAATGGTGCCACGATAGCTACGATACAAACAATACTGTCCTACATGATTAGCGTAAACCCCATCAGCTAACAAGAATTTTCCAGCCTTATGATGGAAACCCCCCTGGTGAAACCAACAAAAAAGGTAAGGAAGGAGCTCCAAAAGGGAATGAACTAACTCGTTGCAGGTGGCAACCTTGTTGTTGAAGGCATGTGGCAAACAACGCAGGATGACATGGCAGACACACATCACCTTTACCAAAAAGCGATTGTGTAGAAAACAAGCCAAAACTTGGATGGAAGCAGCTACAAGCGAGGGCTCCTCGGTAGAAAGGTCATTGGTACCAATTTCTAGGATAACTATATGCGGGGGTGAGCAAGAAACAACATGAAGATTGTAAGACCAAAGCTTAGGGACAGTGCGGGTGCCATGACCAAACAAGCTAACATGTGCAGAGCTTTCCAGATCAAAATCGCTGCAAGGCTGTAGCTGGAAACCCCACTCTAAATCAGCATGAAGCCTTTAGAAAGTGACCCCAAACCAGAACCCGGGGCAAATTGGAAGACATTATAGCAAAGAAAAGACAAGAAAAATTATTACCTTGCTCAAAGAAAATTTTCCATGTTCTTTCACAATGAAGAATGACACATAACTCTACATCCCCACGTGATCAGCAATGTGCTCTACTAGGGGTACAAAAAATTGCCCCTGACCACTCACCCTGTCCTGAATTGATTACCCATACATGAGCAAAAGTTATTAATTAATTGATTAACAATCCTTCTCGGGTAAGGACATAAAAATGTCATTTGTAAACAAATATTTCATTTAAACACTTACAGAATTGCCATCTGTACTGCTAAACTTATGGAATTGATGGTCATTAAAGTTTGTTTGACTGATTCTCACTCAGTTTGTTATTGTTTAGTTTACAAGATCATTCCTTTCTTTTCTAAATTTTTATGATTTAGTTCCCTGTACCTGTTTTACATACAAAGACAAATTCAATCTCTGGGAGCACAAAATGGCTGAGCAAAATGTAAAAAGCCAGTTTGATATTAAACTCCACTACGACTATTATGCTGTCATTGCCTTGTACGCTTTATTATATTTTCCTGCAAAGAAGCGACCGTATCCAAAATTTACAAAAAGCAGGAGATCCATTATTTAGACATGTTTCAAGCTGTGAATATCGATCATAAGATATATTTCATATTACTCCAGGACAAGCTCAGAGAGTTGCTGATGTTTATTTATCGTTAAAAGGGGCTTCATTGGGATTAGATCCCTCATAGCATTCATAGTTTAACATCCCCCATAACTGGAAAATGAGTCACTGTAATGCAATTAATCATTATCATTGGGATTATCAAATCATGGGTTATCAAATCAGGCCTGACTGCCTTTAGGGTTATTCCTGGAAAATTTAAAAAAGTAAAATATTTTAACACTGGCACCAACATAAAAGTTAATATAAATGAAATCTAAACTCAGTGCATCTTTCAGAACAGCTCATCAATCAAATACGTGAGACACTCAGGTCTTGGCTCGCAGTAGTACAGAGCATGTACGATTAGGGATGGCAATGACTTGAACGTCTTATTGCACGCCCCATAGTATGCAGTTTTTCTTGGACTGTGATGCCCACAAGACACATGATGATGCAAATGCTTATAGTTCAAGAAAGAGCTCGGGCAAAGGATCCACTTATAGCAACGTGGTCCTTCCATTTCTATCCAAGTTCAATTTACAAAATGTCCTTTACATGCTTCATTACCATAAAAACCTGTCTGATGGTATCAGGACAGCATCTAGGTCTTTAAACAAACTGAAAATTATGAGGTGTTTTTAAATGCCTTAATGATGAGGTCACTTTCATTAATGAATTAATTTGGTTTCATTTTATGTCCTTTGTTACTTCATGAAGGGGCCTTCACACACCCTTCTATTGTTCTTGGACACTATATAGCCTTCTGTTTCCCTCAAAGCCGAGGTTTGCATGGCGTGTGCTTCTAATTTCCCATGCCTTTTAATCAAACACCTGGTAATTAGGCATTAGTGATAGTACCCACATTGCGACGGTGTCTACAACCACACCTCTTTTCACAACACCTTTTGATTGTTGTAAAGTAATTGTCGCCTGATTTATGTTACACCAGGACCATTTAGTTTGTCCTAACAGCTTTATTTCAAACTGAAAATTAATGGGACAGGTACACTATGAAAAAAGCAGATTTATTTAACTTCTGAATCATGGAGTTGGCATTAAGTAAGACAGTACATTAAGTGTTTACATGATGCAATCTATGTTTCCTCCAAAAGGTTGAATTGTCTCAGAAACACTGTTAAGAGTTATGATTCAGTTCAACAAAGAAATTATTAATTTGCAACTAGTTATTCCTCCTGAAAACCTTTGTCAGGAGAAGTTTAAAAAGTCAAATAAGCTGTCTAATACATACTATAAACCATGGAAAGCTTGATTTCTCAATGTGATAATGATAACAGTAGTTATACATACAATAAAACACAATAAAACACGAGTTCTTCAGTTCAGAAATGCTGACACAAAGATCATCCAAATTTCAAAAAACTTCACAATCTGGAAGTAACTTCAAGACTTTTCTTGACCATTACCTGGGTATCGTCCTAACTTGAACACCATTGCCTTGTACTTTTTTTTTTTAGCAGGCGGTACTTAATGGTGGCTCAGTTTCCAGTAGCCATGTAGATACGTAACATGTGCTTTTTAAATTCTGGGCAAGTGAGGTTGCCTCATGGACCTCTTAGTAAGTGTATCATGCAAAATGATTTCTTTTTACTGCCCTTTTGAGCAAAAAACACACATGGGTTGCCGATAGGGCAGCTTGGCAAACACAAATTTTTCTTGAGTTCTTGTTTTTTCATGAGGAACGGCTCACTTAGAAGTTATGCACCTATTTAGTCCAAGGTAGTCCTTGAAGACACCAAATTGTTCAAATGTTGCTGACTGTGGAGGACTGCTAGATCCTTCTTTTGAAAAAAGAGTCGTTTGACCTATCATTATAGTTTTTCTACAAGAGTCCAAGAACCTCCGCTCCTTTCGCCTTTAAATATTTCCCGTATAAGTTGTAATGGCAACTTAGATATATGTTTATGCTACATGAGTGGGCTGATTGATTGGTTATTTCTTTTGAAAATTTGTTAACTTATATCCAGCATTTGTCACAATGAGCTTCGCAGCACTGGCTTGCCAGGTTTGAAAAATCGAAAATCCTGAAACTTTGCTGTAAGAACGCTTTTAGGGAGTTACTTTCGAAAGTATCATTCTGATTTTCTTAGAATTTAAAGTCTTTGAGAAATTTGCAAAAAAAACCAATATCTCATTTTTGTCTGTCCCAAAAATCACAAAATTGACCACAATCGACATTTTACACCAGGTATTTACAGCAATGTGGACTACAATATCTCAATTGAAAGGGGGTAAAATGGGCTTCTTATAAAAAAAATCTCATGCCATCCCATAATATTTCAGTAAAAGAATCCTAATTAACGTAAATTATTCATGACATTTGTGGAAAAATGAAATTCTTCCAGTATGATATGTTTTTGTACAGAACTGTTAAAAAGAAAAATGTTCCTCATCATATCAGGAGAGTATCCTGAAAATCTGGCTGAAAAAGATAAAATCTAGAATTAGTTACGATTTTTTATATACAACCATGTTAGCACATGAAAATCGGTGAAAAAAAATTTTTTTGGAAAATGTTGTTTGCAGGTGTATCTGTTTAGGGCTAGGTCTGAAAGCACAGTCAAAGGAAAAAGGCCCCCCCTCCCCCAAGGGACCCTCCTCCACCCCGGCCATTCATTGGCAGGCCCCACTGCTAATGCTGCACCTAAATCACAGTAACGTTAATTTGGTACTAACCTTAGCCATATAAACTACTAAATTTTTTTTGGTTATTTCTTTATTTTATTATTTTTAATTAATTTTTTTTATATATATCAAGAATAATGCATAATAGCAATAATAAACAATGAATTTAAGAGTTATGATACTCCATGGTGTGAAACTCCGCAAAGCAGTTCTTTTCCCCCGTCACATGCATGTACTTACCGCATTGTGGTGCACTGCAAAAAGAATGCACCCTATTGTCAGCCTTGGTCTTCTTGTAACACACTACACAGCATTTCTTGTCCCTGGTGAAAACTGGAACATGCACAGTTTTGAACTCCCCCAGAGGAGGAGGAGGAGCTGGTTTTGCTGTGCTATGTACAGGTGGTACATCATATTCAGGGAAATCACATAATTGTCTTACAAGTTCTTCCTTGAATTGAGCCAGTGAATAATCAGCTGACTGCATTCATATATTTATTAGAATTACTAATAGTTTGGGGCTGTGGTACCACTTTAGTGCTCCACACACCAGCAGTCTTTGATTTACGGGACACCTGCACACGATCATTAGCATTATCTATGGTTGTTAACATTGAAACAACTTTATTATCTACCCACTGCAATGCTAAACAGGGGGGGGGATCCCTATGCCAATGCATACTTCCCCTTTTTTCTTTCTTGGCCCATGCCTTGCCATTCTTCAGACTAGGAGGAAAATCTCTTCTGGTCTCCATGATGGTCCCTGTGGCAGGGACCCCCTCTGTAAACAAACGCTTGAATAGGGTCACTGAAGTGTAAAAATTATCAACAAATAAATGGTAGCCCTGTTTCAGAAAACGTTGCATTAGTTTCAGTACGACATCGTAGCCAAGCCCATTTTCAGTAACATTTTGCCCTGCTGCTCTACCAATGTAGACATCAAACTCCACAGTGTAGCCATTAGAGCTGTCTGCTAGCACCCAGAGTTTGATTCCCCATTTTGTGGGCTTGTCCTTGATGTACTGCCATATACCAGACCTATGCCGAGACTTTACCATACGTTCATCAATAGCTAAATTTTGTCTAGGTTGATATAAAGAAGGGCATCTGGATTTTAAAAAATCAATAAATGACTCTACTTTACATAATTATCACTGGCATCCTCAGTTGCTGGATCGACAACATGTAGCAGGGCCATAAGGGCTCTAAATCTGGGGCACAGACACGGGGACGAGCATCACTATAGAACAAACCAGGGGCATGGGGTCCTATACAAATATAAAATATTATAATTGGATGTGTGTATAATCCAGATATCACACAGATATGCTGATATGGGCCCAAAAATAAACTTTCTCTTGCATAAATAGTATTACTTCTTATACAAAAACAATTACTGACCTGGAGGAACAATAGGGTAAGCAGGACCAGGACCAGCAGGAGCAGGAGCAGGAGCAGGAGCAGGAGTAGCAAGGCCATGGGGGACTACATGCAAACAAAAAAATAATTATTGAAATATTTTTGTCACCTTGCACATAAATATGCTGGAATCATGTACAAATGAAAGTTAGAATTTTATATATGAATTTTAAATTTATAATAGGCTAAATTTATGCCAACTGAAAAACACTTAACACACCAGGAACAATCATGTGCATCCTCCTGCTCTCCTTCTTCTTCATGTTGTTCTTCTTCAGCACTAAAATGATTACAAACACACTTTGTTTTTCCTGTGCATTATTTAAAATTTAACCACATAAAAAATAAAAAACTAAAGGCAATTCACAAATGCGTGCACAACAAAATCGAGCAACACGACCCGTTCGCATTTCTCCATGGAAACACAACATTACTTTGGTGTTGGCTTGAATTTCGCGTCTCCCTTTTGTTGGACCAAAATCGCTCAAAAAGAAGCTTTCCTCCAAAATTATTGAGCTGTGTACTCCTGTATATGAATTCATAGATATCTTTCATGACATAGGAAAGAATGCAGACATAAAAAGGCAAACTGAAGAGCATATCCTCGCATTTCAAGAACATGTGGTCAACTGCATCACTTTAGGGAAGCCTCGTGTTTGAAAGTTTATTGATCGCTTACCTTGATTCTTCACTCTGATTTTCGAGCTGGCGATCTAAATCGCTTTCCTCGCTACTAAACATACCACCAGGATCTTCATCGTCATCCAAAACTATGTCTAAAACGTCTTCTGGATCGACATATTTGACTCGCGCTCTCTTTGACACAGACGCCATATTCACGGTCGGAACGTGGAAAATGAAAAATTCGTCATATATGGCACATTTAAGTGTCTTAGCCCAAATTCGCTATGTGATTGGCTAAATCTATAACCTTCCTGTTCTCCAAATATGGAGGGAATCGGAAGTAACGCAATTTTTTGAGAATTTTTTCTTTTTATGGGGACAGATATACCCAAAGCCATGAAGCGTGACAGAAATGAGATATGGCTTTTTGCCTCGTTAAATGCAAAAAATATCGGGAAAATTGAGAAAGTTCTCAGTACTAGTGTGGATCGAGGGTTGATAAAGAATCAATCAAGAGTATTGATCAACACTTTACCAGGGGTGCCTTTAGTACACATTATCCGAAAAAATGGTGAAAAACAACTTACTACATACAAGTATGTAGCTAGATATACACGTTACTAGGTATTACTGTATCTAAATAAAGTGCCACTAACCCCCCAAATTTTCTCCTGATCACCACTACAAAGAAATTATTGTTGTAGCTATTTTTGTTAATTTTTTATGAATTTTCAAAGTTTTTAAATTTGTCCTTTTCCATGTGCAAGAACAATAGAGCCAGCATGTTCTAAAGTACACCGTTCTAATTTTGAGATGGTTTCCTGTAAACACAAACATCAATCCTTGCAATGTTGTAATCTCTTTTTCATTGAACAAAAACGCTCTCAATCTCATTACAATCTAAGTCTCGCTTGAAACTTGAACTGATTTAGAAGGCTTAGCTATGTGCATCGAGCAAAACAGGCTCAAACGTTAACTATATTTTAATGGTCAAAATGCGTTTAAAGAACTTTAAACAGTTCAATTAAATAGCTGAGAACTGGTTGACTAGAACAAATATAGAGCAAACACATGGCTTTTTTTCTTCTTTATTTCTTGGCCATTTCTACATAGGTATTCACTTTTGTGAGCAAGTGGTTCACATTGTTTTTGTGTCCATGGCTTTCTGACATTTTTTTGTTGAGCAAGTTGTGCTACTTTTGCTTCATTCAGGCACCTTTCCCAAACTGATGCAAGTACTCTTCCTCTAATTGGAGACAGCTCTATCTGAATTGATGAATTGTTGGTCCCTGAGGTTTCCTGTTAGCTTCACTGGGGCCATCAAAGAATTCACCTCCAGACAAAATCTGATGCCACCATATGGCTATTGGGTGTTTGATGATATACCGATTTGGGATAACTGTGCTTGGGTGTGGTGGAAGAGTGCTGTAGTACTTGGAAATTTGTGATTCCTGCATTTGAACTGGATTGGTAGTAGCATGCTTACTCTCCACAAGCTTTTGCTCAGCAGGCAAGACTGGGTGTGATAATGTCACCTGGTCTCCTGTTGGTTAATTGGTGACACCTTGAAGTGTATTAAAATGCATTTCCTCTTCTTCAGTATTGGATGACTTTAAAGAAACAATTCTACTTTGCTTGGCAGCATATGCGGTAATGGAATGCCAGTACCTGCCATAAAATTTTCTCTCTGTAAGGGTGTGTGGTTTACCAATGATTTCCTTACTGATCATCGCGTGAATGAAGGCTTGATTGTGCAGCCGAAGAACTAATTTTCGACAGTGGGAATTAGCTGGCAAGTAGAGAAGTTTACTCAGCTCTGTCAGGGAATCCAGTAAAGTCTGAATCTTGGGTCTCACTTTTCCTACAAAATAGATGCAGGTTCACATCAGTGCATTTTAAATAGCTTAACAGCATTGCAAGACTGAAATACTTTATTATATGATTTTTAGTACAGTATCATTATCACACTCTAACTTACTATTAATGTACATGTAGACACCATTAAATTCAGTCAACAGTTGTTTCATACTTAATAAGGAACATTGTGTAAAACATGCAGTCATATGTTAATTTATATTAAGAAAGTAAAATTAATTATTTCATGTGTGTGCACACAGTTCTTACCTCTTAAATACTGAGCAACTATAACAGCTGCAAGTCTGTAATCACAACCTCTGAGTTTCTCCTTTCTACCTAACGTACATTCTAGGATCTCGTCAAATCCATTTTCTTCTTTTTCAAGGTTAGAAGGCAACTTGGTCAGGACATTGGCTATATGTTCTTTAATGTCATGGAGAGGCTCTATTGTTAGGACTTCATAATTTCCTGTTTAAAATATATGGATAAGATTATGCGTGGCTGCCCTATCTGGTTTTTGCTTACTACAACTGCTAGTTTCAGTTCTTACCACCTTCTTCGAAATGCAGACTTTTCTGTCTGTCACTTCACATAGGTTTGTTCTCAGTTTTGACCAGAACCTTGGGTATTTTATTGCGTGAGGCATGTATGTCTGTATGCACATGTACACACATAAAATTGAATAGTAATCTGGTACATAATAATAGGTATTATTCTCACCCAAACCAAGGTGTGCCATTTTCTTTGCTTGGTCAAAGAACATCATGGCAGGCACTTGTTGTATCCCAGCAAGCTCCTCCAGAATTTGTTGCAGATCTTTCTTCTGACCGTCACATGGTAGCCCATGAGCAGCACACTCCCTCCTCAGCTCTTCTACATGAAGGTCTTTAAAGGGTTTTATGCCACCATTTCTCTTTTGTCGGCCAACATGTCCTTGCAGAACTTTCTTTAGGCATTCTGGGAGGCTCAAGTGTGGTCTGCTGAGAGAAACTGCAAGATTTTTGTACAGTCTGGCATCACCACTGCAACTGGCACATCCAGCATTTCCACCTTTCTGTTCTCCAGCCTCAAATTCTTGTTGTGGGCCATCACCATGGAAAAGCCTCATCACATCAGTGATCTGTATGCCATTCAAGGTGGTTACTGTTGCATCTGGGGTTTGCAGACAAGCCTTTCTGGTGTTGATACATGCAAGCTGCTCGACCTCAGATGACCCACACCTCCCAATGTGCACACATGAAGTCTTTCAACTAGAGATTGCACATCAATGTTCTCCTGACCCCTGTCCTTCATTTCGTTGTTTGTGTAGTACAGTGCCTCATCGTATACTGCATTGACCGTCAATAAAAGGTGGCCATGATTTACAAGAGTGGAGTTGTCACGCCAGACCGTAAGGGGCCTTTTGAGTTCTATTTTGTTCAGCTTTTCTTTCCTCTTTGAAATGCTTTCTTCTCCTTTGTCCTTGCCCAACTGCTTGAGCCTGGAACTAATTTCACCTTCTGTCATCAAGTCATAGCTACTGTCACTTCGAATTCGCATCAAACCCATTGACTCCTGTTGTTTCAGCATACTCTTTCTGATATCAAGAAGAGGAATCTTCCAGCCAGATACTGTAAATGTTTCTGTCTTAATTGTCCCCTCTTTTGTCAATGTCACTTTCTTGAATGTTTGGGGTACAATCATTTCACCAAGAATGTACTCGCCACTATCAATTTTGCTCTACAAAAATTAAATGTAGCACATATCAATCAATAGATGTAGCATAGTTTCCAGCATACTGGTTGAAATTCATGCCATGGTTAATACTAATAATCATATGGCTATCTACACACAAGGAAGAACCAATGTATATATTAATTATTATAAGTTTTATTTCATTACATTTTATTTCATTTGTACATACACTGTATGTTTGGTTGACCTGTACATTTTGAGAGCAGTGTCAAGTTTAAATGGCAACATCCCAACGCCATTTTGAACACCAAGACCTCTCCCTTCTACAACTATATCAGCTGTTTGAATAGTTCCTTTTGTTTGAGTTTATTGCCCAACTTACCATTAAGGTTTCCCTGATCTCTTTGTTCATCTGTTGGTTTGGGACTGTAATCTCTCCACCCTGCAATCGTCTTAATCCTCGTCCGGCAGCTGGCTTTCCGTTTCTGAAGTTATCGAATCTGGATAACTGCACTCCTTTATCTTTAAGAAACTCTTTGACAACCATATTTCCAGTTTTGTTTTTTTCAATGAGGCCATATTTACGAGCAAGGCTAGAGAAATTGATCTATAAAAGGAAATTTTAATCCACATTAGGGCTGCAAATGACTTTTTTCCAGAACTTTTGCTTTTAGAAAACAATAACATGGAAGCAGTAAGTTCATGTTTTCTAAGAATGGTACACATTCAGAAGCTAATCTATGTGTTAATTTCATTATTGTATGAATTCATTTATTTATTTGTGGAGAATTTATGTTGGGGGGTTAGGGAATCGTTATTTAAGAAGAATAGAATCATGTGCACTAAAGGCATCTGCGTTTGATTGTTGATCATTACCCTCAATCGACATTTCAATCAATACCTGATCAACATCCAGATCGATACTTGGTCGACACTCAATCGACACTTGATCAACAGTTGGTCGACAGACAGTTGAGTGTTAATTGACAGACTCACTTGCATCGGTCAAAAATTAGTCGATGGTCAACCGACTGTTGACTGAGATGTTGATGGAGTGATGATTGTGTGTCAACCAAAGTGTCGATGGAGTGTTGATAGAGTGTCAATGGATTGTTGATCCAGGGTCGTTGGAGGTTACAGATAGACACTCGACCACGGATGCCTTAAGTACACATGATCTGAGGAATAATTATGTGATATTTGAAAGATGGCCACATTATTTGAGGGAATACTGTATCTGAAGTAAGTTACTTGCATATACTTTCTCCATCTTTCATTGCATTTACTTCTTCTAGGAGCCCATCCTTGTCAAAATCAAGACTACCTGGCTTTGGGGAGTGCCTTTTCTTATGCTGGCCTTGTTCTTCCAGAAGTGCTCTTTTGTTTGCTCTGTTTCCAGCATCTTCTCTGGTTTCAAAGGAAAGTAACGACTGCTGTTGCTGCCGTTGGCTGTACGTCTGCCTAGTGGCAAGCATGGTGTCACAGTCCATCGTTGCCCATTGCTCCTGGATATGTTTCTTGTCAGCTCTGGATTTATTTCTCTTTTCTCGTTTCAAGTCAGCATGGGACTTTTTCACTTGGACATTTAGCTCAGGAACACTGGTTTGTGCAACAGCAAAAGTTACCCCAAATGTCTTTTTGAATGAAGTATTAATTTTTTCATACACTTCCTTCGTGGCAGCTTTAAGAGCCTTTTTTGTGACCTTTACGTTTCCAGCAGATGATTCTTTAAGGACTCAACTGTGGACTTTTTTGTAAATATCTTGATTTGTAACAGAGTTTGATTTATTACCCCACAGGGGAAGTAAAGATTGGAAGGAGAAATGATGAACATCACAGGCCTTGCATTGTGAACAGCATGCCTTTTTTCATGTTCTGTGAGCTTTTTCCAGTTGTTTGGACTGAAGTGCTCTGTATATTTTCCTCGCTCGGCTGTCTTCCATTTTTTAAAATGAAGTACAAGACTCTTGGACCGCTTATTAAACAAATATTTGTCTGCTTCAAAGCGATTTTGTGTTCTTGAAAAATCTCCGAGTACCATTTCCATCTCTTTTTCTGATCATACTCAACCTTGCTGTTGGCTTCAGATAACTTAATTTAGCTGCAATTCAAGCAAAACCACATCCGAAGTAGTAGGCAATTTTTTGGCGCCGAATCGTGGACTTGTTTTTGTGTCAAGTGCTGTTTGAGTTAATGCGTGCTCACGTAAACACTGAACTGATTAATATTCCTGGAGCTTACTCTCAACTGGAAATATTAACCTCTTGCAAACCCTCAGAAAATTACAATCTCTCTATAAAGCGCATACAATTATGCAGCAGACGAGCTGTTGTTTGAAGTATTAGCATAAGAACTGGTTTTAATTTATTTTTATTTTAGTGCCAAAACAAGGTGCCTATCACAACCCAGCATAAATTACGACTAAAACTTGCAATATGGTTCGGAAGGCGATTTTGTCTAAAAGCAAACATTTTGAAAACAAAATTATTTTCATCGATAAGGCATTTATTCCTCACCTTTTAACATCTAAGAGAATGAAAATGTCTCTTTTTGACTAGATTCTGTTCTTAGCAGAGGTAATTCTTTCCAGTGTATCTTTTTTTGTCAAAATAACGATCAAAAATCCTTTGAAACTTTCGTGAAAAGTGTATCGATCGCCAAAAAGTTTGATTCTTTGTCCGCCATTTTTTTCATTGGAGCCAAGCCTTTCATTAATTCATTTATTCTATTGGTCAGTTCATCTCGTTGGCAACAGAATAGTTGGTTTCCAAACCTTACTGCTCAAACAACTGCCCGGTCGGTCTAAAAAATTCAAAATGGTGGACAACTGTTTCGTGGGAAGATACTTGGAACTTGCTACATGGGAACGCTTTAGATCTACCACAGCCAGTTTTAAATGCCAAGAACTTGCCAAAGAAGTTATCTTCTTCATTTCTATGGTTGGAAATATGGCAAACTTGCAATAATTGAAATTCAATTGAGGGACTTTTGACCGCTTTCAATAATGTTGTATTTTACCTAGAAACTGCTCGAATAGAACAGACCGTTTTCATGGATTGCCAAGCGCAGATTAACAGTTCAACTATGCTACTTTTCAAATGTGCAATTAGTTTTTTAAGGAATGGAAAAAAAGTGTTCCCATTTCCCAAGTAAAATCACCTATTTTTTCCTTGTTATTCACAGCCCTTAATCCATAGTCACGTGACAAGGTCACATGATATTTGAACACCAGACATGTAACAGTTATTAGACTGATCTGTCCAAATTTCATTCGATTCCATTGCAATCTCTTTAAACAGTGCAAATTTATGGTAAAAATGCATTTTTTAATAAGGCCCATGCCTTAATTTACTTGAGCTTTAGTAGGATTTGAATTGTACACTTAACTTGAAAGCGAGGAGCCTCAGTCAACAAAGAAGATGCATGTGAAAAATGCCCTCCAGAAAAACAACATGAGCAGAGTGAATTTCAACAATTTCAGAAGCTCAAGGAAGAGAATGAGAGCCTCGAAATAATTACATTAGACGTTTTTAATACCACATACAGATATCATGAAGCAGAATGCTAACTTAAATGTAGCCAGATTACAACACGAAAGCAGAGTTCAGGAGCTTCAACAAGTCAACGCAAAGTTACTGGAGAAAACACAAGATAACTAACACCTCGTTTCAACTGGCAAGTTGTGCATCACCAGAGTCCAGATTCTTGACTCCATCCATTCCGATCGTGTGACAGAACATGTGAAACTAATCTCTTAGTTAAATAGAAAACACACAAACAAGTCACTTTTTGCGGAATCCAATAAAAGCTGCAGTTTAAACATGGGATGTAAACCTTACCTTCCTGTTTTGAGTGAAGCATCACTCTGGGCTCATAACAGATTTTAACTATATTTGAGCATGCAATAAACAATAAACAAATGTGCCAATAAACAAAAACAGGGCTGAAGTGCTAACCCATTTTTAATGAAGGTATCAAGATAACATTGTACTCGATTGATACAGTTTAATATACATTAAAATGCTCTGAACATTTGTAAGAGAACCAGCATTCAGCAAACATGTTCACCAGTTTCATAGAGCCCTGGCTAAGCACTATTCACAGGGTGGTAAACAACTCTATGATCCAGCTGAAATGGAAGCTTTCTATGATCAGCATGCTCCTGGACTATTTGGACAACTCTACAAAAGCATTGTAAATGACGAAAAGGAGACAGCTTCTGAAAAGCACCTGGAAATGCAAAAAAAAACAAGAGTTGCATCAATATTACACAATCTCAATTTCTTTTGCAATCAGGTACAAGTCATGTATATAAAATTGTGTGCTTTTTGTTCCTGTGGAAAACTCCAATGCTGTTGTCACCTTTTCCTGTTTTAATTCATCCTTGCACTGATAAAAGTTCAATCCCTCGCCTTAATGAAGAGCAAAATTGAAAGCATCAGTTGCAAAATGTCTACACTAGTTCAGACAAAATGTTTACTTAGTATTTTATCACAGATGTTTCAGTGGAGGAAGACTGTTATGCTAAACGAACTTGCAAAACATTTTTTTTTTCGTGTGTGTGGTAGAAAAACTGTCTGATCCAGAAGGCAAATGGTTTAAATCTGAAAATGAAAGGAGCCAGTTACAGCTCCTTGATGTCTGGAATGGTTCTTGGGTTCAGCTGCTTCCCACAGACAATACTTAACTATGAAAAGACCTTGGCAGAAGCTAACAAGACAGAAGTACAAAAGCAAATAAAGGAAGCTATAAAAGTGAGGTTATTAACTTGAATTAAATTGAATGACGTTAATCTAAGCAGCAATTTTTTTGTATTTCCACTTTGTACCCAATTTAGAAAACAGAACAATGTGTGATGGATCATAGCATAATTTTATTGTTCAATCAATGATTGTAGACAGTAGATGAGTCCACTTTGCATTATAACAAGGTAATACCAATACAAGTTATGATAGAAGTTTCACTGTTACTGTATACTCTGAGAGAAGAAATGTACAATGTTTCACCTACAATTTCCAGAATAGAAAGTTCATGCTCTTCATAGAGGACGACATTCATTTCACACATGCCAAGCACCATCCCACAAGTTCTGTAATGAGTACCACTTGGCATATGTGCACTGCAGTTGTGGATGTACATGACAAAATGGAAGCAGTTGATTTGGGAGATGATATCACTAAGAATCACAGCAATGTTCAAGTGACCATGGAGGATGGCTCAATCTGGCCTTGTCGAGGGGGTATTGACATTCAGCACCTCCTTGGTTTTGTATCTGTTCAAAGTGGAAAGTATTACCACCAAAGCTTCCTTCAACATCTCCCTCAGCAATTCAAAGAGTTCAACTGGTCAAATGTTGAGTAAAGTTTTAAGGAACTAAGGTAATCTATAAAATGCAGTGTACTTTAAGAATTCAGCAAGACATAAAGTCATCAAATGGTTTGCGTTGCTGCAATGTAACACATTTTTAAATTTGTGTGTCCCAGGACCTTGAATCTGAACTTTCTTTGAATCAGTAATAAATGCTTTAATTTAATGAACTCTGGATTGATAACTATTTTTGAATTTTTCTACACCACTTTGACGAGTCTTTATAAAATTTCTATAGATAATTCAAGTTCAAAAACTGTAAAGGATTCAAAGCCCGTACAAACTCTTGTTGAATTTTAATATATAACGTATATGCTGGGATGCTGAAAGAGATGAGTTAGCCACCCTTGATATAACACTGCTTATAGATGTCTTTCAGCAGCCACTACATAGCAAGCATCACTACAGGCAGGCATTAAACCACATCTTGGCATTTTGCCCACAGTTATATGACTATCTCAACAAGTTCCAACTTACTCTGACTGGAGATTTCCCAACTTGGAAATACAATAAAAAAACAATTGAATCAGTGCTAGACTGACAGGTGGATGCATCAACAATCACATTTCCCGAGCAATTGCAGTTGCACACCTACACTTCCAGCCCAGATGTGTATGGCAGTGGATCCTCCTCCTCATGATCTAACTTGGGTGAAACTTTTACAGATAATGTTTTGTTGTTTGCCTGTACATCAAAGAGGCAAGCTAAATATCACTTATCAAAATTAACTTGATTTGAGCTAACATCTACTTGAATCAACAAAGATAACATGGCCATCATATACCAAGAAAACTATGGTAATGTTGCGTGTGCAATTGGATGTTCTTCTCTTTGCCATGCCTGATGGCAGACTCTGTATCATTCAGAGGAAAGGCCAAATGCCTTCACCATGCGACAGACCCTCTATTTTATACTGGTATTTTAGTATGATTTTTCTCCTTGTTCCCTTGTAATTGCCACTATTAAAGTATTCAGTCATAATGACAGGGTTGTTGGATTAGCAAGGTTGAAAGATAAGAAAATGACTAGACTTCCGTTGGGCATATGGTAGGGTTCCACTGTAGGTAAAGTCGCATGCGAGCCAAGTGGCCCATCAGGCCGGAGCTTATCCCGGTTTCTGTAGCATGAAGTGACTAGGAGTATTTCTACTCCCCCCTGGATGGGATGCTAGTCCATCGCAGGGTTACTCCCAGCATTAAGTTCGCCGGTACCCATTTATACACCTGGGTGGAGAGAGGCACTGTGAGAGTAAAG
>Ga0126338_10000566_pt1 | contig 20554 bp, 12 predicted proteins | sample OrbCmetagenome_2_FD_92529 | JGI IMG/M metagenome (GOLD analysis project Ga0126338, IMG submission 92529) | Coral microbial communities from Petempiche,Puerto Morelos, Mexico - Orbicella C C metagenome | ecosystem: Host-associated > Invertebrates > Cnidaria > Coral | place: Petempiche,Puerto... | reverse complement strand
TTCATATGGAAATGTGTTTGATTTGCAAGACAAAGGTTGTGTGCATGCACCAAGACTCGTTTTGAAACAGAGGTAACAGCAACTCAGTAATGTCTTATTCTATGCTTCCCAGGTCAGAGAAGACCCATAAAACAGATGCGCTGTTCGAGTCAGGAAGATGTTGAGTTAAGATTATATAGAATACGCAAAACAGACAAAGCCATCGAAACGTTAAGTTCCTCTACAAGTCCATATGCGGCATCAAAGTAATGAGACAAACTAAAATACTTACCTCAGGCTCTTCGTGATTTTTAAGTGTCTGGCAGAGAATGTTTGAATTAAATTTTGATTAAGCAGCCGCACTTAATTATCAGACGTTCATGGTCAAAAAGGGTAAGGATAGATGAAACCTTCTGAGATTTAAGTGGGTGTTACATTTTGATGTGAGTTCTATTTGGACATTTCGATTTGACTTCTGTTTATCAAAATTTTTAATTACGATAAAAATTTTCGCTGGCTAAAAATTTCAAAAAGAACATGAGCTTTCGGCTGTCAATCTACAGCCTTCGACGGATAAAAATGGAATGCAGAATGATAAAATATATGCAAGAAAAGGCGAGATAAAAATAAGAAGAAGAACAAAAGCAAAGTAAAAATGTGTAAATTAGGTGACTATTATATTGTTTAAAAGAATACTATACTGGTTTGGGATCGGCTTAGAATTATTGTCAGCATGCTTAGTAGCAGAGGTGTGCCAAGCCTCCAAAGTTTTTCAAATGCGAAAAGAACCTTTGTCGATGACACTCGAATTATCACGTTTTGTTAAATCAAGGTTAGCCTATAATTTAATCGCTGGGAATACTGCTACTTTTTATTCGCTTCTTCGCTTAGCTTACAATTTTTTTATTTGTGGAACAAGTTTGTAATGGTCCATAAGATAAAACTGAACAAAAAAATTAAAATCCAAGATGGTTGATTGAAAATGCGGGGTGGATTTAACGACGACATACGACGTCTTGAACAAAGCAAAATTATCTCATATTGTGAAAAAAGTTTCAAGATCTCCGATTAAGTAGAGATTTCTTTGAAGACGTCTTGTAATAATCAACAGCCCTTTTTTCTGCTCTATTTGGACATGGATGCGTAACTTGCCTGTAAGTCAGTTGGTCCCATTGCAGAGCTAGACTTGCAGATGAAAATTTCTAATTAAGTTGCGTCAAAATTGCGATAAGAACCATAACTCGAAATGAGTAAAATGCTGCTTCCTGTCGTACTTCACTTTTTATTACACTTTATTTCTAGACTGATTTTTTTTTATCGACAAATGAATCAAGTCAAGGTGCGACCACGATGCCACGATAGCAGATGAAGCGAACCTCTGCGATATCGTAATGATCATAACCATCTAGTCATGAAAATAGATGGAACTGAGGAGCGTGAGTGTCTTACTTCTCAAAATAGCTTATAGAAAACAAACCAATCCCGTCAACTATCAGATAGGGCCTTACAAGCAATGCATATCGTAAAAAATTAACACTGAAATCGTTTATCAATAGTGTGGTTTGCTCTGGTCCTGCCCAAGTCATCTCGGGATTGCAATAAGACGTTAATGTAAAGAAAGAAACTGAAGATTTGTTCGTGTCATAGAGCAAACACTGAACATGCATTTGACCTACCTTCGAAACAGTTGCGTGATAAAGTTTTTTAGTCTTGACCAAATAACAGGAAGTTGCAACAGACAATGAAAACTAGACACGTTTAACAACAATTTCCCGAAATTTACCACTTGAGTTGAGTTTCTAGTCCATTTGGCCTTCAATTCACAGTGATATTTAGTGGGCGAGAAAAGCTTAAACCACGATATACTCAGATCAAAACCATCCACAAAACAGGTAACTTTTTGATTTCCATCCTTTAATCAGTCTAGCAGCAGCACTTAAGAATCATCACGACCTATTTGTGGAGATTGACGTTCACAATAGCTTTCGCGGATTTTGTTTTATTACTCTCCAAAGGTGATATAGTTTTCTCTTTGACACTGTATAGAAACACATATAGAAGCTGGGAAAACGGTGTCTTATTTGTTCATTCATTCTGTTCGAGAGAGCAGTTAAGTGTGCAATAAAAGGTAAGTAGCAACGGGTAAAGTCACCCAAGAGATTCAATTATATCAAACCTCTTGCTACCGTACTTAACATTACCTTTACGTGAGGAAGCAAATAAGACAGGAAATTAAAAGAAATATCTTAATGATAAGTCGGCGAGATTAGGTTTTTCGGCAAAAAAGTGCAATAACACCGAAGCTTTGATTTCAGTGGAGCTACTCGAGAGGAAAACATTGCCTTTTCTTTCTAAAGCAGAAAACTTGAAAAAACAGCGAGTGTAAAGCTTACTTACTTACTATCAGTTCACTTTTCTGATAAGCTAGGGGTTGCGGGTAGTTGGACCTTTCAGATCTAACCCAGTACCTAATTGATGAACTTTTAGTATGAATTTGTGGATTCAAAATGAACCCAGGTTTTTGCAATTTTGCGACAAAATTCAATTAAAGAGCGTGGAGTATCACGGCGAAAAAAATTGCCAAAAAGCTTAGTCTCCTTACAACCAATTGTATAACCACGAACATTATGTGTATTACCTTTATTTTCGCTTTTTTAAAAGTGAATACATTTTTCTGCTGACATTTAACATTAACAACAGCATTTTCAACACGATTATAACCTTACAGATTACAGAATTTTCTTCACTAATCTGTCAACAGTAGTACCATGAACGTGACCTTGGAAAGTCAAACGATATTGAATGGACCTTCTTGACCATGTCAGGCGTTTCAATTTTTTTTATAATGGCCAGCTTTATAACGAAATGTACGCAAGGAAGCGAGCGTTGCCCCCCGACATACATTTCTTTGAAAAAATTGGCCATTTTGGAGTTCCATATTTACATGCGTGTGCAACAGATTCTTATGAAATTTCGTTATTCACTAAACTCAGCATGATGAATTGATCTTTGGTGCTATTTTTTTGTTTATACTTTGTGAAAACTAAGAAAAAGTGAAACTACGCGATATTGTCAAAATAGCCCATTGAAAAAGTCCAGCAGGCCTTGTCAAATGGTTTCGTGTTGCCTTGTAAACATACATTTCTTTGTAAAAATTGGCCATTTTGGGGTCCCATATTTACATGCGTTTCCACCAGATTCTTATGAAATTTCGAATATTCACTAAACTCAGCATGATGAATTGATCTTTGGTGTTGTTTTTTTGTTTATACTTTGTGAAAACTAAAATGGGCCAAAATAGGTCAAATTAGGCCATTGAAAAAGTCCAGCAGGCTTTTTCAAATGGTTTCGTATTGCCTCGTAAACATCGCTGAAAATTACTTAGAATTTTCTCTCCCAACAACAATTCATTTGTTATCTTTGTGTTGGTGTTCAAGGAGGATCTTGGGCACAGCCAAACGTACTCAGTCAAAAAAAAGCTTTTCACGGCTTCTGACGCCATCTTGCTTGGGGGCCAACAGGGCAAAAAGTATAGTAAATGTATGGGGAAAATGGAGAAACTAATGTCTAACAACTTACGGAAAATTCTTGTTCTGAAGTATTCACGAATTAAGCACTAAAGATACTAGGTAAACGAATTTTCAGTTCACATCTGAAGGAAATCGAGAAAAATCACCTTGCTAGAAAAGTCACATCTAAGGTTTTAATTTTTCCATACATGTGTCTCTAAAACCGAGTCGTAATTCGAAAACTACAGACACTTGTATGAGAAATTAAAAGTGCAATTCCTCGCTTCACAGCAAGTCTATGTTCTTCCAATTTGGTCAACAAAGCATTTCGTAGGATATCGTTTCCTTGCAACCCATTAAATACTCAGAACTTCAGTCACTCTCGAGTTAATGCATGGGCGTCGAACTTTTAACTTTTCTAATACATTTACTGCAATTTTTGCTGTGTTTGCCCCCCAAGCAAGATGGCATCAAAAACCATTAAAAGGTCTATTCAGGCACCGCTTGGAAAGATTTGATCAGTGTGGCTACCGTATGTCCATCAACAGCAAACGCTTAATCGGCAGCCGGCGGCAGTATTCTATGAAAGGCTGACCGCAGCTTTTTGGCTGCTAGGACTGAGTTTCATTATTGCAAATCAATTTTATGCTCAGGACAGATCCTTTCTGAAGTTTTACAGGAAAACTAATCGACTTACATTCTAAGAATTGGCAGAACTTATATTACTGCCAATCAATTTTATGCTAAGGATATATCCCTTCTGAAATTTTACATCATGGAAACCAATCGACTTGCATACTAAAACAGTCAAACATTTAAGAACACTTCATCGCAATCTTACTGGTAGCATAAATAGCCTGCTATCACACATATGTGATAAATATACTTCTTGTTTCATTCTTTGTTGAGCCTCAAATCATTTTGAAATAAAAAATGTTCATGTGTACCGGCTTGGATTTTTTGCAGGTCGCTGTTTTCTGATCAGCCTTATTGTTCCTGTTTATTCTTTTTTAATCTTTTGACATATGTTCCTTTGAGAGAAAGTCTCCAATCTCTTATCTTATTATCTTTAGTGGTCTCTCAAGATGATATAATATAGCTTTTCATCCCGTCATATTTTTATTGTTGCAGTACAAACCCGAAGAAGACAATTTGAAAGCTTCTCAGTTTAATTACGAGTAATTTTATTATTCTCATGGTATTTCACAATTTCACAGAAAAGGTACATAAATTATTTTCTCAGCTCTTCTCAGCCTAACTGTCATAAATGGTCTTAAAACTGAGAGCCAATACATATATGTATATAAGACATAAATATGATACTTCGAAAGTAACCAATTTCCCAAACATCATCACAAACCTCTAGATCTTAAGCATTTCTGATGCTAAATTTGTAACATAATTCGAATTCGTTTCCTCGGTTTTGAGTAAACAACACTTCGTATATCACCGGGCTTAATTCTGTTTACAATATAGCTTTTCATAACAGTGATAGTGTTGCGGATCAGCTACGAAAACGCATCAGAGCGCTAGCCCTGTGCCTTTTACCATGCTATTAAAAAATACAAAAAATGTATTTAAATGCAAATTTCAATGTGCATCAGTGTGCAAATTTCAGTTGTCGTTCTCGTTATGAACATATATTTAGTCAACTACCCGCGGGCATTGTCAGCAATAACAAATATCAGTGAAAATCAATGTTAGTAACAGATAACAAATTTTTTTGTGTGATTCGTTTCCAGTTTTGAAATCCAATTTAACAATTTCCTGAAAAGCTTCATCTCAATATCCACCCGTGGTATTGATAACAACAGGACATTACTGATCAATTTTTACTCACTCTTACAGGCAAACTTAGTGAGCGTTAAAAGTACTTCATTTCTAATTTCTTTTATGCGCCAACAGTACAAGAAAGGGTTAAAAGCAGAATTCGCGAATAACACGGTCATCGTGTAACTCAGTGTCAGGATTTTAGTTGAATTTACTTTTGTAGTTTGTATGACAAAAAACATGGCCAAGTATGGCACATAGCAAACAAGCATTAACGCATAAACGCAAAACATATTGGTGACAGATCTTTTGTATACTAACAATGTCCGTGAACCCACGTTATTTTCCCCGTTTGGTGTAATTTCCCCGCCATTCCGTCTTGAAACTGTCTTTTTTCGGAGTTGGCAAAGAGTTACCCAGAGTGTTATATAGGACACTGAACAAATCAACAAACATACACTGATCACGGTGATATTAAACACTTGGTAAGTTTCCAAATTCCAAATCCAGTTGAACACCCACAGACCCGTAAGCGCCCAGATGGTCAATAAGACTTTTATTACCCTCCTCAGCGATACTGTTGTTTGATATTTGGCTCTAAGAAGAAGGGCAAGAACTCGGTCAATGGCGATGGCTGTCACGGTCAGAAAAGAAACGGCGGAGAACACGTTTGCGGACAAATGAAATCCAATCCCTCCTACACAGTAGAGCAGGTGATTGTTCTTAAGTTCTGCTGTTTTGTAAAGAACGTAAAATGGTTGAACAATAAGCCCAACGCCAAAATCAGAGGCAGCCAGACTGTAGAGCAGTGCTCTTGATGGAGGGCGAAGCGCCGCAGATTTCCGAATGGCGTGAAGAATCATCCCGTTCCCAAGAATGGCTGCGATTGCTAGGATGGCATTTAGCGTACAGTTGACGATGTACTCAGTGGTCGGTGGCCCAGCGTGGAAGATCTGAAACCGATCGAGATAATAGCAAGATTCTGGCTGAACACTCAAATTTTTTTCGCTCGTAATGTTCACTAAAATCGTTTCCATTATATAGCTCAAAGTAATCGTCACTGAGCGACGTTTGATCGATTATATTTACTGCCTGATGCGTCAACTAGCGCTTCGAGCTTCGATATGATGTGAAACCGGGCAGCTGTACAATAGTTAAGTTTTTATCTTGTCAAAACGTCGTTGTTCTTCCGATGAGCATTGTCCTTATTTGACCACCTCAAATTTTCAAATTACCTGATTAACATAATACTGAAAAAAGCTATTCTATCAAGCCGTTCCCATAACGCCTAGCTAAGAAAGGTGTTGAATAGTACGTGGGTAAATTTATCGCCTTAATTGAACAATGCCCTCCCACTTCCAAATTACAACCACCTAGCACGTTAGTTAAGGGCATTGTGGTCTTGCTGAGATCGTAAAATTTCGGTCATACACTTAACCAATGGAGAATACAATGAAATGTCTTTAGCCAAAAGTAGTACGCATTCAAATATACGGAAATGCATTTTTTTCAGCTTAAATGTTCATGGATAGACAAAATTTATTGCGTAAAACTAAAGGTTTTAATTTTATTCAAAAGGTTAAACACAAATTATTTAAATTATTATATTGTCATCTAGAAGAAAACATAAAATCATTTAACAATAACATGTGATTTCCAAATAGCTCTGTAGGTTTGCGTGTACCCTTCCCAACCGCGAACTTTCATCTACATCTTGTATAAATTTCGTAATCTACAAATCCATTATTCAAAAGGTTAAAAGCAAATTATTTAAATTATTATATTGTCATCTAGAAGAAAACGTAAAATCATTTAACGATATGTAATTTCGGTATTATGTAATATTTCTTCATCTTTTCCCGCAATCAGTTTCCTACTTCGTAGCAATAAAGCTTCTTTTATAGACCTTACAACATTAAAATGTCCATTAAGATAAGAAAAATGGCTCGTATAAAACGTCTAATGACCCTAGCTATCTGACGTTTAATAGCTGACTACAAACAAATATATGTAAAGCGTTGTCGTTTTATTCTTTCGGCTTGTCTGAGAAAGACAGAAAAAAAAAATTTGGTCTTCTTTTTGCCCCACTTTTATGTCAGTCACTTTCGCACCTTAGTCTCCAACAGAATTTCTAAAGCACGTGATTTCCAAATAGTTCTGTAGGTTTGCGTGTACCCTTCCCAACCGCGAACTTTCATTTACATCCTGTATGCATTTCGTTATTTACAAAGTGATAAACCCATCCCATCGCCGCATATCTCATTATATCCTCGTGATCTCGTTATGCTGCAATAGTGACAATTCCAAATACAAATCCGGGTTCCGAACTGCCTCATCAGTAAAAAAAAAATAGGGAGACGTGCACGTAAATTTCTAGATGATTCGTTCTCGGAAAGCTAGGTATTACTATTTACAACTTGTCAATGTCAGGAAAAGCAAGTTCAAACAATATAATGCATTGGGTATAATTCCTCAAGTGACATTTTACATGTTTGCTGACGCAATGCAGTAATTTATTCACTTTAAGTCTGGCACGTTTTAATTTGGTTCTGAGAAAAACGAAAAGCTTTGACGATAAAGGCAGTTTTTATTGATAAGTTCAGTTCATTGTGAAACGCATAAGAACTATTCTAGCAAATTACCAAAGAAAAGATACGACTGGAAAAAAAAATTAAACTATTTGTATGTGATTTTTCGAGCCTGATAAAATTTAGTTCGTGCTGGGCAAATGAAAACTCAAATTTGTACCGTCGGGGACGTCGGCGTCCGTCGGCCTAAGCTCCGGCCTGATGGACCACTTGGCCCGTATACAGACTTTACCTTTTTTAACTCCAGACTGGAATAAGACCATAACTCTATTCAGGGTGAACTTTTGTTTAGTCTTCTCGGACCGGGAAAGGGAAAGGCTTTCCCTGTAACTCCGATGTTATTAAAACTCAGTAACAATGAAGGAAATTTGGCTAATATATAGCATGTCCAAAAGTGTTTCCCTTGAAGGTTCAAACATTATTAAAATGATGGCGACATAAAACTGAGAAATGATCTTTTTAGTTCCGCACAGCCGCCATCTTAGATTCGCCATCCCGTTATTTATTCATTTATTTATTTCATTTTATTTATCATTGTCATTGCTTTCTCCAAAAGCACCCAGGCATATCAAGACGTGCAACAAGATTACAATTTTTACTTCATTTATTCAGGCTCACACACAAACAACACACAAATTGCGCTGAAAACAATTACATCTCCAGAGATATATTACATCCTGTTTCATGATCAAAATCACCAAAATTGTCGAGGTGAAAATCGTTAAATAGGTTAAAGTTTGCCTGAAAAAAATTAAAAGTGCTGCAAATTAAAACCAAGACAATTCAAAATTTATTAACATGCCTTTCAAAATACGGTTGCGATGATAACATCAAATGGCTTGAACAATGAAATGTGTGAAATTCTACAGGGACTAACTCCTGTTTGATTTAGAGAGATGTTCGTCTTATAGAGGTGTCGGTTCTGAGTTCCTCGATAAGGCTAAGTATAATCTGATTGGTCTTTCAGTCGATGATAACAAAAAAAGTCAAATGTAAGGTTTCAGAAAACATATATTTTAGTGGGATTTACTTCAAACGTCCGATCGTAAAGTGGCGCCAAGCAATGACAGTCATTTGGGATACACTGATATACTTAAATTATCTCTACATTCAGTCATAATGAAGAAAAGTGTAAAGTGTGACTTAAAAAACACCTTCAAATTAAAACCATTTTGGGTTATAATTAAGACGCCGACCACACTAACGCATTTTTAAAAGTATTCGCTTTCGTCTCAACCAAAACGAAGAAAAATATTTCGCCCGCACTAGCATTTTCGTCTGCTTTTCATCTCTCCGCAATAACAATGGCGGATCTCGAGGAGGCCCGCCCCTCCACCCCCCCTCCCCCCCCTCTTATTTTTGAGTGAAAAAAGAAGAAATGACAAGCAAAACAAAACCGCCCTCTCCCCCCACCCCTCCCCTCAGCTCAGGTCTGGATCCGCCACGGAATAATACGTTTTCATTCAAAAAGTATACTTTTTATGTGTTTTCGCCTAACGTCCACACTAAAACGCTAATGAAAGAGATAGTATATGTCGATTTTTCGACACAAAAGTCTTCGTATACACCTGCCCACACTAGAAACGGAGCGTCTACAAAACGATGCGTTTTCAAAAGACTGCACTTCATTGTCGATAGTTTCTGTTTTCATTAGCGTTTTCCGGCATTTCAGTGCGGACGATAGTGAAAACACGTCAAACAGGGTGAAAGAACGATACAACCTCTACTGACAAATCTTCTGTTTTGTGTTTCTCAGTTCAAAATTCTTTGCGAAATCTCCAAGTCGGGGTGGAATAATCTGCCAGTGAAAGATTCAACGTGCAAAACACTTCAAGGCAATAACCACTGGACGCCTGATTTCTCCCATTCGCCAACAGTAAACAAGTGGGTTTAACAGAGAGTTGAGATAAACAAACGCAGACGTCATGTTCCATGCCAACATCGTACTTGAACTTTTACCCATTACCATGGTAACTATAGCAACAATAAAGTACGGAAGATAGCAGGTAAGCAGAAGGCAAAAGATTAAAATCATGGTGTTTACTGAATTTTTGTATTGCCCAAAACGGAATAGATTTCCGCCATGTTGCTGGGTAACTGAGCATTGTTTTTGGATTTGGCGCTGATAGCGACGCAATCCAGTAGTTACATTAATGTACGAAATCGATGAAATCACAATACAAGTTAAAATTACCACAGCGGCTATCAAGTTAGCAATTTTTGTGCTTATCAGCCACGAAAAAGGCCAAATCAGTCCAAATAACCAAAACGCAGTTAGAAGTAACACAATCCGCTTGAAGGTCACGATTTGATGATACCTCAATCTCATGTTAAACGCATAAAATCTGTCCAAAGAGATTGCAGTCATTGTCAAAAAAGACACCGATCCTAAGCAATAGGCTGCAATGGTGTAGGGACCTTGAATGGCACAGAATGCCTCGATGTTATCGAATGCCGCGGCAAAAGAATACCCTGCAAAAGATGGATAAACAAAGATTCCAATCCCAAGATCCGAGAAAGCCAAACCACACAGCAACGCTTTGGTCGGGGTGTGTAAATTTTGGCATTTTCGAAGAGCGCGCAGAATAAGAATGTTTGCAAAGATCGTGCAGATTGCCAATATGGAACTTGAAATGCCAAGAAATGTAAACAATGATATACTTGTGCTTTTTTCATGTGAAAAAGAGAACCTCTGATGACAGGACATTTTTGGGAGCCAAGATCGTTTGTCCTTAGCACCTATTAATCAGAGTGGACGCAGTCCGCTTGTCATTTTAACTACTGACATTTGGTACATTTATTATTTAGGGCTATATTTACGGTTTCTTTAGAACTTGGTTACAGCTGCAACTGCATGAAGCAATTAAATATTCCGAAGTGACAAAACAATAGCACAAAATCAATATTATTTTTTTCACATTTTGCAGGTATTGAAGGGAAATTTTCTGATACGTAACGTGTGCATGACACCTTTTTGCAGGAAAACCATCCAGTGTAATAACAAGCAGTTCATCTGTACATATCTAAAAGAGGCAACTGAGAAAGCTGAATGAGGTTTACACATACATTTTAAATTGATTCATAATAGTAAACTCCAAGAAAAACATGTCGACTTGTTTCTTGCACCGTGCAAAATATGTCGATCTCAGTCCAAATTTGTAAAGATAAGAATTTCGGTAACTTGAATTAAATATCTTACCTCCAAGTTAGCTGGCTTTCTAGTAGGGTGCAGGAAAAAAAAATTGTGTGATTTCTGGAGGCAAATTGTGCGAGAAAATTAAGACTTTGATTGTGCGGGGAATTTTGCGGGATTATTGACGAACCAATGTTCTTGCCAAGTCCTAAGGAAAATCTGCATTGACAATAGTTTAGCCAAATTTATTTCACTAGTTGTACAAAGATACTTAGCAGTCTTAGCAATCGCCAATTCTTTTAGGAAACTGTCTGACTGCTAAAGAAAATCATGTTGCGTGACACGAACTGGACGAGTGGCCAAGGAGTTTATCATGGTTCGTTTTGGCTCTCTCGAAAGAGATTATTCGCTCTCCAGAGGAGTTATAACTCTTGAAAAGGGTTTAAGATAGCAACACGGCAAAGATGTTCAGCCGCACAATTCACTCGGATCGCCGCGACCAGTAAACGAACTTCGTGCAATTTCTGCTAGCATGTACAATGTAATCACCATAAGTTGTAAAAAGACCTGGAAAATTCTTTGCAAACAAGTTCTCCATAACTGCGCAGTCAGCTGGGGCGTCGATAAAACCGGAACACGGAACATCCCGGAACATCGAATAATTATAATAATTATGAGAAAAATATGTAAAATAAAATGTTCAAAACTTAAATTAAACAAAAATAAACTGGTATCAGCTCGGAATACAAAAAATAAAACAGAGACATAACAAAAAAGGAAGGAAATAAAAAAAAGAAAGAGAGAAAAATGAAAATGACTGCAATGACTGATTAGAGGACTAATCCATTCCTTCCGTCCCTTATTCCCAGATTTCGTTCTCCATTGAAAACCAAGATGGTGGCATTCGAACTCAAAATATGGGTACACAACTGTCATGTCTTTATTCAATTCGTTACGTCAATTTAAAGATATGCGTATACACCAGGATATACACGATTTCTCATGAAGAAATAGGTTCTCCCTGAGATAGAAATAGAAACTCTTCGGCATCGAGTTTCTTGTCTAAACTAGTTCGGGCTGCTCGAACGCTGATGATTTATTAATAATAACTTGTTTGTTACTCGGGCTTCCGGAAAGGCCGAGTCTGCACTTGATAGGTCAGGCCGGTGGGTCATAGTGCCAAGCGTTCCTAGCGAAAAGCGCGAAAACTGGGGATGATCTAAGTGCAACATGAAGACGGAACAGTGACAAAAGTATGGCTACTGACTTAACAAGCAACTATATGATGCGCAGACGAACACCTCAGATGTTGAAGAAATCAGGGATCAACAAAGGAAACGCAATGAATTACCTGGCATTCATCGTCCGAGTCGTCCATCATTGTGTTGAAAAACAAAGTGCTGTAAAACCACGTGACGCAATTGGCGGGAAAAAAGAGGAGCCTGCACTCATTGTGGTCAGCAGTTGAATGAATACTCGGCGCTCGCTACTCCTCCCCTACCGATTCCGTACCCCCCAAAATATCTATTCATATTTCGAGCTGATACCAGCTTATTTTTTTGTTGTTTTATTTTTGAAAATTTAATGTTACATATTTTCCTCATAATTATTATAATTATTCGATTTTCCGGGATGTTCCATGTTCCTGGTTTTATCGACGGCCAGACAGCTGTGCTTGATTCTTGAAGCAAAATATTTTGAGCTTACAACTTGCGATTGGATTCAGGAGGATACTCACGAAGCAACTTGAATAGTAACTATCTAAGCGGAACTCTCTGATTCTTTTATTTGTTTTTACTGTGTGCAATACGCGTGCTCGTAAAGTACGGTATTTTGACCCAATATGGTCTAAGCTCTTGTAAGCGACCACCTAGGCTTGACATTTTGGATGGTCGCTTACGGGAGGTTCGACTATATTTGAAACTTAGCTAATTCTAGGCGTGACGGTTACGAAAAACTGTCCGGACACCTGAAAGAGAATTCCGCGATCAGTAGTCTGAAGAAGAGCGACTTGCTATGAATTTTAGGCTCTACATAGTTCTCATCAAAAGAGATTTGCTAAAGCAAAGACATGCAAAAATCACTGAAAGATTTGATTCTCGACATTGCGAAGTCATCATAGCGCCATTATCACGAGAAGATAAGGATAAGAAAGCGAATATTTAAGTAGACTAGAGCTTAAAATTTATTAACGCCGTTAACAGACCAGTGAAACGGAGTTTTGTGCCTTAATCGGCCAAATTCATGAGATATTGCTGCCTAAAGCAATGATACGACTTCCGCGCTCAATGTCGCTAGCGTAAAAATCCAGAAAATATATGAAAAACTCTTTAACTATTAGATTATAAACTCAGAGTTGCGTGACAATTAACGAAGACGCAGCCTGATTCAACTTTCACACATATCCATAGAAATCGTCAGCCTTATAATCAAATTCAGTTTTAGTACAAATCTACTATTCTAAATCTTCTTCACAGATACTTAGAAAACGCAAAGAGACGGCCGTCACAGTTGCTTAAACAACCGTATATGTACACTGCCGGGTTGTCCACTACCTACAACAGAATAGATAGTGCATAGCGTAACCAATGCGGAGAGAACGGCATTGGTGATCGAACGCTAGTAGATTTATACTAATTTATATTACAACCGTACTTGTTTTTTTCAGCCAATGGTAACGTTAAGTTTACTTAATCGGGCTACCAGTTGTACAGATCAAACTCTTTTGGACAGGAATAAATAATTCTGGGGTGCAAATAGAGCAGGGTCTGAGATGGAAAGCGTTTATGGGACCCAGCGTAGGGCACCCTACCTTGGCCCACCACTGGTGCCCATAAGATCATGGACCAAATGTTCAGCACGAAACACACTGCAGAGTAATCGCTACTTCGCGTCTAATCTCTCTCATTCTCCAACTGCACACAAGGGGGTTCAGCAGGGAATTTGATTTAATTATCGCAGAAGTGATGTTTAACGCCAACATCGAATAGGAATTTGGCTCTGACATGGTAAATGGCAAAACAGCAAAAAAAGGAAGATAGCAGGCAATTAGAAGGCAAAATACCATTATCATGGTCTTTAGTGTCTGTTTGTATTGATTGATGCTAAAATGACTTCCACCATGATGCTGTAGCTCTGGAATTGTCTGTTGTTCTTGGATTCGACGCTGATGTCGACGTATTCCAATTGTTATTTTGAAGTACGATATCGAAGTTGTAACAACGCAACAGAAAATTAGCAAAGCCGCCACGATCATGGCTATTTTCTCGTTTAGCAGCCACGAAAAAGGCCAGATAAATCCAAATATCCAACACGCAGCCAATAGAAATACAGCCCTCTCGAAGGTAACGAGCTGATGGTATCTCAATCTCGTGGTAAAAGCATAAAATCTATCCAAAGATAGCACTGTCATAGTGAAAAAAGACACAGATGCCAAACAGTACCCTGCAATGGTGTAAGGTCCTCGAATGGCACAGAATGCTTCAATATCGTCAAGTACCGCCGCAAAACAGTACGTTGCAAATAACGGGTAAACAATGATGCCGACTCCAAGATCTGAGAAGGCCAAGCTGCAAAATAGCACTTTAGTTGGAGCGTGTAAGGTTTGGCATTTACGAAGTGCGTGCAGAATTAGCAAGTTCCCAAATACTGTAAAGACTGCAAAAACAATGCTTGAAATGCCTAGAACTGTATACGCAGCAATGGTCGTAGAGGTTTCACGAAACTGGGAGAACCTTTCGTGACAATTCATTCTTGTCAACCGGGTCGACCTCACCTGCACGGTAATCGCGTTTTCATCGGTGAAAAGCCCATTCCTGACCTTTGCCTTTGAGACTGAATTGGTCTTGATTATGTAAACCTGTCAGCAGCTGCGAGGGCAAGGAAATTGAACAAGAATTACGACTAAAAGTCGATACTGTCATTGTGACATTACAAGTGTCTACGTCCCTGGTAGCTTCACCTAATAATTTTACTAGTCTCACCACTAGCTTTTTTTTTAGTTTCACTTAATCAGTTTATAAACCGGCAGAACGAGTTCTCCAACTTGTCATAGTTATAAAGCAACACAAAACAAAACTTCATAAAAAGATATTTTCACCTTCGACTTGGCTTGGAACGACTTTGATGCTTCTAATTGACCTTTTTTAGACAAATTATCTTTCTACAAAAGACATAAATCACGAACGATTTTTGCTCTAAGGACTAAAAGTGTTTTACGGAAAATTGCGTGAAAGCAGCAGGGTAATTTTTTAACATACTGTTTTTAGTGCTTTTGCTAGCCGAATTTAATTGGATTGCAAATGTTTTTTCAGACTGCGTGCGGAAATTGGCCGAGAGTAATTAAATCTTTTCATTGAGAGGGTTCCTTATTTGCAAGACAATAAAAGCATCGAAGAATCAAGAGAAGATTTGACTTCTTACATCACGAAAATCCCCCACTTTGGGGGGCATTTGGTACATTCGAAATAGCCTTGCTTTCCGAGATAATTTTAAAAATCGATAAAAAGACATATCCCTGGGCTACCTTCGCACCGGTGTAATATTTTTTCCAGTGCCATCTTACCACATTTGAATATGAATTGTTAAACTATTACAAAACACCTGCCCCTTTAAGGTGAGATTCAAGAAAAGGTAAATTGAAAAAAGGTACCATTGAAAATTATCATTGCAATTGTTTCCGGATTATTTTACTTATTTGTACAACTGGGACCAGTACTATAGGTTGCGAATTACGAACAGTCACAAATTGCGTTGCACAATGTGCAAAAACCTGAAATAATGACCGTAATATCTACACTGAGAATAGGTGGCAAGATCTTTGCTCCTCCTTTTAATGTTTCACTGACTATAGTAGGGCGTGTCTAATGAAATGTCAAGTTGTCAACCAAAACACGCAATGTGAGGAGTTTCGGCATAGATGACTTCCTGGCTGAGGTCATCCAATTATTTTGCCGAGTAGTTTGTCGTGAGGTTGAGTTAAATTTGCCTATCTCTACCTCAGGGTCGGATTTAGTGGAGAATGGATCGGGCGTCTAACCACCCCAGTTATGAAAAAGCAAAAATAAAAAATTGAAATAAATATAGTAGAAATGAAGGGAAACACTGTGGACAGTTACCTCAATGTTATTTCTAATTGTGGTATTGTTAGTATTTCTGGTGTAACAGTTTTAAATTAGTTTCCAATTCTCAAATTGAACCATTTTTGGGGCATGCCCATTAATTCCACAGCCCAAAGGTACCATCCACCCACAATCCGCCCTTACTACCTGCTAGAAATTTTTTTCAGGGAACTTACTGGGGTGTGGGAAAAGTTCAGACATGTTTCTCCTGGGATGATGATAACAAATGTAGCTTTAACAACAACTGGTAAATCGCTTTAGAAATGTTTATCTGTTGTTTATTACAAAATTAATTTTCTTATTCGAATGGATATATTTTTTCAAATTGCACTCTCTCATTGCTATTTCTTCTCTTCACTCAATATCAAGCCAAGAATTCATTATCTTTCCTTTTGTGATTGTTACGCGGTTTAACGACGTAGAAATCCAACATTTCGATCCAGTCTAGATGTTTTTTAAATGAATTCTATAAGTTTAATCTAATTTAACCTAAATTACAGTTAATGTAATTTGGTATGTGGCGACCAATACAGCGGGATTGAAGGGGCCAATTTACCCTTCCTCCATGCCTAATACTAATACATTCTCTATTAATAATAATCACCCCGTACGATTACAGTCTTACAAAATTCCAAACAGCCCGTTTCTCGACTGAAGGTCCCGAAAAGTTTTCGAATCCGGAAAGCCGCAACAAAATCTCAAACCTTATGATTACAGAGCTGTTTTATTCACACATTCTCAATATCAACAGAGGTTCCCTTCACACAAGAACTTTCAGGCGTGTACACCTGTCGGTTTTTAGGTACAGAGAAACTAAAAATGGCTTTATGGGCCCGAAAAGCTTCCGGGGTTTTAGAGAAAAGGGCCCCAGGCGCCATGTGTGGGTTAAGTTTGTTGTTGGCTCTCGCCTTGCTCTGAGGGTCTTTCTCCCGATACTGTGGTTTTCTTCTCCCCCCCCCCCCCTGAAAAACCAACATTTCCAAATTTCGATTCGACCAGGATAGAGGACCCGCATGAAAACCAGGTAAGACTGATGTGGCTTCCTCTCTAAATACTAATGAAGAGATTTAGCCAAGCCTAAAAGCGGAACTCCTGGGCGGGGTTGTTCAAAGCCCGATTAAGCTAACCCAAGATAAGCGAGAATTTTCATTTGAGTTTTGTAACTTCGAAATTCGCGGTGAAGTTTTCTGTATAGTGTTTGAATAATCTAAAAATACACTAAACAAAAGAACTGAAAAACATTTGTCTACAAGAAAAATTTATACTTCGGTTAACTTTTAATCATTGGTTAGCATTAACCGGCTTCCGAACAAGTTACAACAAGTTAACCTGACATGAGCCCGCAGTCCAATCGAAAACCAGCACTTGGTTAGCTGTGAGCTTCAAAAATCCACGTGACCTCGATGAGCTCTAAACTTGAGCCCGCAATATGGTCATGTAATACTGGTCAGCGGTAACCTTTTTTGACAGGTGTCAATTGACCATAACGGTGGATGTCCAATATCAAAGAAGGACGTTATAAACCAAGGCTGAATGTCTCTTTTAACCAGTTAGCTGGAGTATGGCCGCCGTCTTGGGCAACTCCGTCGTCGCCGCGGTCGTGCGTACGCCGTCCACGAGCAATACAGCTAGCCGTGATAACCATGAGAAAATCAGTTCATGGGTTTCCTTTTCTTTCCTATATGAGTATGGGGCTCCGCTTGGTGGCCCTTCGGGCCGCCGGAGCTCCGCTATGATTTATTTTTCTTTATTATTATTTTTAAGCTTGCACTCGGCATGTTTTGACTTCTTTGTTCAAAATTTGATACAACCGATATTTTTTGCGAGCTATTGAGAAAAGGAAAAGCTTTCATGATCAAATCACACCTTACAACGCATAAATCTAACAAAGCACGAAAGAGACGTGAGCACTTGACGCCTGATTTCCCTCATTCTCAGGCAATACGCAAGCGGGTTCAACAAAGACTTGAAATAAATAAACGCCTTGGTGATGTTCAACGCCAGCATTTTGTTCGAGTTTGCCCCTATTCCCATGGTAGCAGCTGCAGCAATAAAGAATGGAAGATAACACGCAATCTGAAGCCAAAATAACAAAATCATGGTGTTCAGCGACCTTTTGTATCGACCAATACGGAGGAGACTTCCGCCATGATGCTGTGATGCCGAGGTTGCCTTTAGTTCCTGGATTTGTCGCTGATGGCGACGTATCCCAATAATTACTTTGATGTAACATATCGATGTTATCACAATGCAAAAAAAAATGAGTACAGCACCCAGAATGCGGGTACCCGTTTCGCTGAGTAGCCATAAGAAAGGCATAGTAAAGCCGACGATCCAACACCCGCCCATTGCAAGCACGACCCTTTTGAAGGTAACAATCCGGTGGTACCTTAACCTCAAAGTAAATGCGTAATATTTGTCCAAAGAGATTGCCGTCATTGTATACAAAGACACCGATCCCATGATATAAGCTGCAATTACGTACGGATCAAGAACAGCACAGAATGCTCGGATGTTGTTGAGTACCACAGCAAACCAGTGAGCCGCAAACAGCGGGTATACAACGATTCCCACTCCCAGATCTGAGAAGGCCAAGTTGCACAGTAACGCTTTGGTTGGGGCGTGCAACGTCTGACATTTACGTATCGCGCACAAAATAAGCAAATTCCCAACGACTGTTAAGAGTGCCAGTACAACACTTGAAATGCCTAGAAACGTATACATCGCAACAGCGGTAGATGTTTCACGAAACTGCGGAAATATTACATAACAAAACATTTCTCAGTTTTAACGAGGTCGATTGCAGTCTGGCACCTGGCTGTACAATTGTGTTAACGTGGTGTCATCGCTTTGTAGTTCAACAATCGCAATCGCCTCCGTAAAATCCTGTTTTGTGTAAACTTATAGTTCCAGCTGCACAATAAATTTGAACAAAGATTTCAATTCATGTCCAGCATTTCGATGTCTCATGAATATCAATTATATTAGTGGCAGCAGTAAGATGAAATTCTGAAGCTTTACCTCTAGTTCATGCCACAACTGAAAATAAAGATTAATTCACGGAAAATTTATATTTATGATCTTTATATCAGGCGCCAAGGAGTTCCAGAATTAGAAAACCAACTAGCAAGGGCAATGAGAGAGCGTAGACTCTAATACACCTCAACGAGTGAAAAATAAAACAAAATTGTAGCAAAGCAATTTGCAAGGTGTGTGTTGTTTACTTTATTGATATTGAGATCTCTTTCGAGCCACGATTTTGAACATGCTAAAGTAAATAAAAATGACTTGAGAAAAAAGGAATTGAAGTGTCTGCTTACAGAGGGAGGAGAATTACTTATAAGCTCAATCACTCAGACGCATCAAAATCAGATCACGTTTTTTACACAACCTGATCTGAGTCAATGCGAAAGGTCCTGACTGTACTGTTCAACTCTGTCTCCGCAAGGGCGGGACTCGACCAATTTTAAGGTCGGCATTTGCAACAAATTTGAGTTTGCGTATCTTGAAGAAATAAAAGTGATGGAACGATATATCTGAAATTTTCCCTGAATGTTCCCTACCAAGCACGTTTCGATAAATACAATAAAAAAGATAGGTCGTTATTTTCGCCAAAGAGATGTCATGGGCCAATCTGGAAAGAATGAATGAACTTTATTTAAGTGTCTGCTACTCTGATTGGGCCTTTTGATTTGCGACATTCGATCGTTTGTGTTCCTGAGGAAGAAGAGCACAAACTCTACCTTTTCACCAGGACAACCTACAACACCAAGTGAATTATATGTTTAATCTGATGGAGTTCAGTTTCGGTTTGGTTTGTAGCCGCCATTTTTCGCTGCAGGTACAATAGGAAGACTAGGAATCCGGCTAGCAACAACTGCAAGAAAAATTTGCCGATTGAAAATGATAAATGACGTTAAAGCCATCTGAAATGGTAATAATAATGCGTTACATTGACGATCGTGAAGAGCGACGGCGAGCACGGAGCTCAATAGAAAGAAAAGAAAAACAGGGCCGCCGGAGCTTCGCTATAATTTCTGTAATTTTGTCAGACCAACGTTTTGGAAACTAGGAAAATGTTCAAAAAATAGCTTAAAATCTGTCGTAAATTTTTTCTCGTTATACGATTAACCCTTTTAAATCGCATGTGAAATTTTATCATGGATTTTGCGGAAGATTTTCGAGAAATCTTCAGGCAAAAGAGTGAATTTTCACACCGGGAGTCGAACCCGGTTCTGGTACATGACGAGCAAATTATACATTCGTTAACCGCTGACCATATTTCGGTGATGTCGCACATGACCTACATATCAACTGCTAGCTGAAATTTGGAAAAGACAACTGTGACAACAAAAATATGCCATTACCAGCTAGAATAGGTCGGTCCCATGAGGTATGTGATGTTATTTGTAGCGTTATTATTGCATCTGAGGTTTAAAAAGCCGTTGAAAGAAG
>Ga0126338_10000565_pt1:17500-20555 | contig 20555 bp, 17 predicted proteins | sample OrbCmetagenome_2_FD_92529 | JGI IMG/M metagenome (GOLD analysis project Ga0126338, IMG submission 92529) | Coral microbial communities from Petempiche,Puerto Morelos, Mexico - Orbicella C C metagenome | ecosystem: Host-associated > Invertebrates > Cnidaria > Coral | place... | reverse complement strand
CGTTTTAGTTTCTTTATTTATACCTTATTTTCGGTTATAGTTAGTGTAGTTTTTGCCTTTGTACGTTCACATTAGTTTATTTAGTTATATAATCATTATTTTCAGTTTACGAGAATCAACATATGTTGTGCAGAAGTAAACGAGCATTAATCAGAACTTTTATCGCCTTCTGTGGTCGCATTCTCCGTAAAATACTTCTCTCCGAAGCCCGACACTTCTCGATTCATCTGTGATTGTCGTAGCTTCAATTACAACCTCTGAAGGAAGACTGTCTGGAACATTTCTTTGTTGGGGGGTGGGTTGGCTATGATGTAGAAGGAAAGTGTCAGTTTCTTACAGAATCTTAGCCATAATCTTATTTCCCCATATATGTGTAAGTGCAAATGTATTAGTTAATGTATACTTAAATATTGGCCACTCCCCATTGGAGCTTTTCAGGACTAATGTAAACAAACAATAATAAATAAATATTCAAATAAACATAAGTAGGTTAAGATTCCCAACTGGTGGGAGGCCGACCGGTTGGCTATTTACAAGCACAGCCGAGAAGTTGAACTCAGGGCTATTGAGAACGACATCAGCTAGTGGTCAGAATGCGACTTTAACCCGGGACCTACGGTTTTCAAATCTGGCGCTCTAGCTAACCACTCAACCATGTTGCCTCCACAAAAACCGGTGGTATGTTGTTAGCATCTGTGATGTAGGCTAATCCTGCTCCTACTATGGCAGAGTTTGAATTTTTTTCTTAGACCTTTGCTTTAGGTTTATTGAACATAATTTAGAGTAGTTAAGTTGTTGATGAATATTCTTTTGAAATTGTTTTTATATCACTCTGCATTTGCTGAGCTATGAAGCTAATAACAAAACGATAAATCACATGCAAATTGCAGTATATCAGTGTTATGTTAAAAGGCACAGCTAAGATACCAGAACTAAACAGCAAAGTAATAGCTAAAAGCATGTGTGTCAAAATTTGGTAGTAATATACAATTGATTGTTATAAAAGTTGGTTCAAAACAAGGTGAGACTTGCAAAGGCATAGTTATGAGTTTCTTTATGTATGGAAGGGAATTGAGAAATGTATTAAATTTAAGCAAAAAGAAGTACAGTTTACTAGATAAGAGACTTGTTTGATAACAGTGTGCTTTATTTCTTGAACTGGAACTAAAGAAAACTTCATTATTGGTTTACATGTTTCTTACAATCAGGTAAACACAATGTTCAGGATCAATTTCCTGACCAATTTATAAATGTTTATTTGCAATTCTAATCCATTGTACATGTACAGTACCAATGTTCTGATAACAGTGGTAACTTAGGTCCAAAAAATACCAAGTGGCTTTTTTTAAACCGACAAGTACAGGCTGAGTCAGTAGGTTGTTTACCTACTATAGTTTTTACTTATTTTAGTGTTTACTTGTAACTTAGCTTACTAGTAAGTAATACCTAACATACCTACGTGGCCTGTGCGACAAAAGATTACTCAAGATTGGAGAAGTTTCAGTTACAGCAAGTGATGTAAGAAATATACGAAAAAAAGTCCATTTTGTCAAAGAAAGCAAAATTCCAAAATGCCGAAAAATTTATCGATCGACATCAGTGAGTGTACAAAAGACTCGCTATCTTTTAAATACGCTAATATTACGATACCTGTGAAAGACCCAGTGTATTTCCGGTGAGTTTCTTGCGGATCTCCCCTACATTTTGTGCTGTGATTGGAACTTTTCTCCATGAGTAAACCCTCAACATAATTATGTCGAGCAACTGGCCTGTATGTATCTTTCATGTAAGGGAACACGAAACGACTCCTAGTCTTGCTGCTCGGTGATTGGGCCGAAAAAAATGAAGGTTTTCTGGCACCAATCAGAAGCCAGAACTACTCCGACCATTTGGAACTGGTCTGTTAAGACCTCATCCCAAGGGGCTCTTCCTCTCCTTGACTTTTCTTTGCCCGAATTTTTTTCTCGCCTGTTTAGACTTTTCCCTGCCCCCACTAACTGCCCCTGGGTCTCTGAATGACTCAAATTAGAATGCTGTGTCTAGTACTTTTGATGCCAGAAAGAAAATGGAGTCTCTTTGCAGTTGAGAAAACTCGAAAAAGACCCAAGATACAAGCAGACAGTCCCAAAATAAATTATTATTATATCTACAGTAATATGGTTATTCTTCAGCCAGTTATCTAAAAGAGACTCCATTAGGTGAGCATTGGCTACTGTTGGCTGTTGCTCAAATTCAGTTGGTCTTTTATGAACACAATTTTTGTTCTGATTGCATTCAGCCATGAGTCTTCCTTCTCCTAATGTCAATATTCAGGCAAACTCTTCATTTGTCATTTTTCAAGTTCTCTTTTTTTTTCGGCATAGTATTATTTTTTTTTTGGAATATAGAACAGTTTGAGGAATAGCTCAGCATTGTTCAATATGCATTTTGGAGTTACACAATCGTAATGCTTATAAACCCGAATAAATTTTATTATCCCACCAAAATCCACCTGTGTTCACAGGCTAATCAAAATCACCTCTTACGAGATTTGTTTTGGTTCACAGCATGCCAGGATAAATGGAAATAGATAGCTCATTGATTGCAGGCATCAGCTTTGCTATTTTAGTTAGCGGCAAAATTTGAATGTACGCACAAAAAATACTGAACACACTACCTGGATGTGATACAGACTATCTTAATTGAATCAGTGCATGCAGTCCTACCATAGAAATTAAGACCAACGCATTGTGTATTGTACTGATTATGGGTGTTAGTACTGACCGGTTTCAAATCGGTCTTTCTCCAAAATGTAATCAATGATAGAGATGCCTTTTCCCGAGACCAACTTATTGGGAGGGAGGTTTTGTCTTCTGCAATCTCTTTTTGCTTATTAAAGCTGTCAACCCCTGACTACCAGTACCATATTACCAATGGGCTCTCTTGACCCATTGATGCCTGCATAAAATTGCTTGTGACCCACCCCAAATTCCTTGGCATTTTTTAAAATATTTCAAAGCGAGCGTAAACACAAAAATAAACCAAAATAACAAAATAACACCTCGTAGTGAAAGAA
>Ga0126338_10000565_pt1:0-12500 | contig 20555 bp, 17 predicted proteins | sample OrbCmetagenome_2_FD_92529 | JGI IMG/M metagenome (GOLD analysis project Ga0126338, IMG submission 92529) | Coral microbial communities from Petempiche,Puerto Morelos, Mexico - Orbicella C C metagenome | ecosystem: Host-associated > Invertebrates > Cnidaria > Coral | place... | reverse complement strand
GGATCTCAAAAAGCTCATTCCGCTTATTCGGGCTGGGAATCATCGTGTTTGCAAATCTGATCCAGACCTGGCGAAGTACACACTGGTGTTCCGTGAGCTCAGTTATTTAGAAAGTGTTGTAACCCGTGGCCACCAACTGGTCATTCCAAAAAGCCTATGGGAGCAGGTCATCAGCATCTGCCATGAAGGGCACCTCGGAATTGTAAAAACCACGCAGCTCCTGCGACCAAGGGTATGGTTTCCAGGAATTGACAAGAGCGTGGAAAGAAAAATTGCTAGCTGCATACCCTGCCAGGCCAGTACCAACAGTTCCCAATGTGAACCTCTGAAGATGTCCCCCACCCCGAAAGGACCATGGTTACAAGCATCAGCAGACTTCTGTGGTCCATTTCCCACAAGTTAAACGGTTCTGGTTGTTTTAGATGCATATTTCAAGTACCCTTAGGTAGCAATCGTTTCCAGCGTTGCTGGAAAGGACACGATCCCAGCATTATAGTGTATCTTTGCCACTCATGAGATACCGGAAGTCCTGAAAACCGACAATGGGCCCCCTTTCCAAGGCCATGCATTTCAGTCATTCGCAAAAGAGAAACGTTTCACACACCAAAAAATTACACCCTTGTGGCCGGAGGCTAATGGCCATGTAGAAGGTTTCATGAAAAACCTTGGCAAGGTCGGAGGAACTGCCCACAGTCAAGGAAAAGATTAAAGGAGAGAGCTATATGTCTTTCTAGCCAATTACAGAGCCACACCCCACCCAAGTACTGGGAAGAGCCCTTATCAGTTATGCATGAACAGAACTGTAAGGATTAAACTCCCTACCATCATGGAAACCACTCCTGACACGGAAGCCATGCAGAAGGACAAGGATTCAAAGGCAAAGATGAAAGCCTACGCTGACCAGAAACCACAGGTTAAGCTACACAACCTGAATGCAGGAGATATCACACTGGTGAAACAGAGAAGGCTTAACAAAGCCAGTCCACATTTCAAACCTGTACCATACACAATCCTAGATGTCAAAGGTTCCATGATCACCACCAGGCAAGCAACTGATCAGAAAGAAGTCACCCGCAATAGCTCCCATTTCAAGAAGCTACCCGACCTACCAAGAAGTACCGTACCTGACACCAAACCAGCACCCGCCGATGAGCAAGTGCCACTCAACTTCGAAGGACTGGAGGTCTGTCAACCCGCATCAACCTCAGCACCCCAAGAGGAATCTAGTCAGGCACACCCAAGCGAAACTAATGGTAATCAAGACAACGCAACGCTTGCAGCAGCAGATCAACCTGCCCCCTCACCACCCTATTCTCCCGCAGTGGTAGACTAATCAAGAAACCTGGCTGCATAAAACACTATGTGATGACTTAAAAAACTCTGCTAATTATTAGAACCTTTGTAGCCAAGTTAATATATTTTATATAGCCATTCGTTTTCATACTGCAGGGGATTGCATGATTCCGTTGTTTTCATCGTTTTGCTGTTAGCATTGTCTTTGTTTTTTCCCACCATGATTTTAATTATTGTTTGTAACTATACAGGGAGAGATGTAATGTTGATACGTGTAGGTCAGTGGTGTCACATATGGGACTCACATTTTTTAATTAGTTTTCCGAAGTGCATGTTGTTGTTCGGATCATCATGGTTGCTGATGATTAAAAGTTGTGTTACTGAAACACTGGACTAATCTATTGGCGTGGACATAATACAAAGCTGAGGTGATTTCAGCAAAGAGCGAACGTGCTTAAAAGCATGTGCTTGAAATGATTGACATCAGAAACAATCGAAAAAATTCCTAACCTAGCTCCCATTAAATGAGGCAAACTTGACTACAAATCGTGTGAGAAACTTGTCATGGTCGCTATTAAATACTCTGAAAATGATAAAGGAAAAAGAACAAACCTCTTTGTCCATCCAGGCCTTTTTGTGTACAGAAGCCTGCATTCTCCTGGGCACCTCAATTCGCAGCTGACAAACGCCTTCGCGAACGAACGAACGTTGTAGTGACCCATCAAGGCACGTTTGGCAGTCATCTTGGCAGTCATCTTTAACTCGCTGGAGAACAAGATGCTGTTGGTTTTTCCATTTACGGACCATTGATTCGTATATGCCGTATTCGCAAGCAATTTCATGATTGTTGTTCACGGCTTCCGCTTCTGCTACGGTCTTCAACTTGAAGTTTAGATCATAGGAATGACGACGAGTGCTTGGCATAATTACTGAAAATTTACGGTACGCTGAATGAATGCTCGAAGATTAAGATGAGTTTTGCAAATGATGAATGAAAGATCTGTCAGATGAGTATCGATTATAAATGGAAAAACGGGTCAACTAGTAGTCATAACTTAAAACAGTTTCCTGAGAAGGACGACTAGTGAATTGAAAAGTGTGACTTTTATGCTATTGTCCATGTGTGACTTTTTTGCTATTGTTTGTAATGTGTGACTGTGCTTTTGTTTTGAGAATGAAAGCACCGTAATTAGTAACTTTTGGAAGCAAATTGTTGTAAGTACAGGGAACGTGGTCAACAAAATTTCCCGTAATTCTGGGTGCACCTTATAACAGGTTACTTAGGTGAAATTTTCATTTTGCTTGTCACAATTGTCTTTGAAAGTTTAGGGTGCATGTTATAACCGAGTGCACCTTATAAGTGAATAAATACGGTAATTTTATTCACTTCTTCAATTCACAAGTTTGCTCACAGAGCACTTTGATTCTATACAATATTGTTAGTTGTCATTTTTCCACTTTTATCCATTGAAGGCTGTAGTCTGATAGCTGAAGGCTCGAAAGTTTCTTACTATTATTTGTAACCATTTTTAATAGTAACTTAATTAAGTATTTTATTGTAAATAATATCGTATTTTAGCATTTTATTGTAAATAATATACTTTTAGCATTCTAATTATTTTAAGCTGAGGGCCCCAAGTTTATCAGTAACTTAAGTTACTGTCACGGGTCACCCTCATTAAATAAAGTCTTTCACTTCACTTCACTTCACTATATATAATTATAGCCAGTGAACATTTTTACAATTTTTTTGTTTTATCCTGGCTGTGGTTCTTTTATTTTTAAATATCTGATAAGTATTTGGAAGCAACATAGTCTGCTGAAAATGTGGTGAGTGAGGAGCTGATGAGGTACTTCTCTGGGAAGAGAGAGAAAAGGTGCAGGTGGCAACCATTGAAGAAACCTGTACCAGAGGGACACATGTTAGTAGACAGGGAAATGGGATTGTTCAACCAAGGACGAGTGTTAATGATGACAGGGCAATGAAACTCGCAAGAAAGGTGGCTCACCACTGAATGTCCAAGGTGAGATTAATACTGCGAGTTTCAGTTTGGTCTTGTAATGCTTTCAGCAAACCATTGAAAAAGATTCATGCTGTTCCTGTGTTACTGACATTGTCATGTTGACAGCGTCCAGAAGAACCCCGAAAAATGTCATCTTACTGCTGGGTGGGCAGTCCTTGTCAGGCAAGGCTTGTAAAACAAGGAATTGAAAAAGCTGGTTAAGGGAGGAAAACGCTTGAGTGGAGGAGGATGGGTGTTCAGTGCTGCCGAAATCATCTGTGTAGTTGGTTCAATAACATCTATAACCAACACCAGCCAGTGGTCAGAATGGAACTTGAACCTGTGACCATTTGGAAAAGCACACAAGAAACCAGTTTTCTTGGCTTGGCATCTAGATTCCTTACTCAATCAATGAAAAAGCTTCTTTATATCTCACCGCATGTAATGTCCAATCAGAGAACAGGTTCAATTTCTGAATGGATTTGCAGCGTGGAACTGAGGCTCTTTGCTTGGGCCACCAGAGGTATTTTGTCTGTCCTTCCTTGAAGTATCGACATGAAGAAGGGTGCTGCAAACCTTACTGGCATTGAACTATCCAGCTGTTTGAACTGTCAAGTGGTTGACTATAAACTCCCAAGATACAATAATTATTAATGAGACTGTTAATACCCTGGGTTGTTTCAACCCTACCCTTCAGGATGTTGAGGCTAATCCTCAACAATTGTTCTTTATTTTAACCCCATTCCATTCCACGTTCTTTGTATCCCAGAATGCTGCACATGTGCTTGTTGAGTTGTGTAAAAACGTGTTTGAGGACCATGTGCTCTCACTTGTGTTGTTTATGGCGGTGGTCTCATCATCAGTGCAACCTACATAGGTTAACCCAAGATGAGACCTTGTGTACCATGTGTTGTAAACATGGTGACTTAAAATTAAAGTTGCATATCCCTGTCCTTGCTGTCCCCTGGACATTTGTAAAAGCCATTTGAGTCTGTGCCTTTGGTGGAATTTGTGCTTTATTGTGGTTGTGAAGCGGCAACCCTAAAAGCTGGAATGATGGAACGGAGTGGCGGAACGTGGAACGGCGAAAAATCACCCCAAATCCTAAAAGACGGAATCGTGGAATGGCGGATTGGCAGAAAATGATCCCAAATCCTAAAAGACAGAATCGTGGAACAGCCGAATGGTGGAAAATCCCCCAAAATCCTAAAAGATGGAATGATGGAAAATCACCCAATATCCCAAAAGAGGGAACTGTAAATACTGTAAAACAAAGCCGATCTAAAAGGCTAATGCTAAGAGCCACAGATCTGCGAAAAATTGCTAGCTGTCAAATCTGTCATGCACTTGACATGTCCCGGATGTTATGTTTACAGTAATTTTATTCAATTCCCACTGAATTGAAATATATTTCATGGAAGATACTTTTTGAACAATTTTGAACAATAAAGCAAATTCATGACTTTCTGTCTCTTAGGATTTGTGGTGATTGTCCACTGATCTGCAGCTTTTAGAATTTACCTCACTTTGTCTGCACAGCGTGACGGAGTGGCACAACCCTTCACTTGGAGATTGTCGATTTTGTCACTTCGACGGCAATATGCGAAAGCTACATGAGAATTGGTAGTAGAAATCTAAAGGATAACAAATTCTTAACAACAACAAAAGAAATTATTATTTTACACGTGGAGGGGCGTTTCACAAACCTGTGCCTTTTTTCACTTTCTCTAACTCCTCTTTGAATGTTGGGTGATTTCCCATCATTACGTCTTTTAGGATTTGGGGAGATTTTCCGTCATTCCATCTTTTAGGATTTCGGGTGATTTTCCGTCATTCCTTCTTGTAGGATTTCGGGTGATTTTCTGTCATTTTGTCTTTTAAGAGTTTGGGTGATTTTCCATCATTCCCTCTTAGGATTTCATGGGAATTTTCCATCATTCCGTCTTTAAGGTTTTCAGGGGATTTTCCACCATTCTGTCGTTCCACGATTCCGTCTTATAGGATTGGGATCATTTTCCACCATTCCACCATTCTGCAATTCCGTCTTAGGATTTGGGGTCATTTTCCGCCGTTCTGTGATTCTGCCATTCCGCCGTTCTGTCATTCCGGCTTTTAGGGTCACCCGTTGTGAAGTACTTTAAGTGGAAATCAATTTATCTTATCAAGGAATCCTGCCATGTTAAATTTGTGTTTAGGGCAGGAAAAACCCAGCAAAATTTACTTGCCCTGGGCAATCAGACCTCTTGGGCAAGCGAAAATGGAAGTTTGGTGGTCCAATGGACAAGTTTAATTAGCCCCTGTAGTCTTGTTAGTTGTCAAGGCATAAACATTGCACTCCTGTTGGGCAAGTAATATTTTAATGGGAACAATGAAAACTGAAATTCACTGGATTTCGAAACTGAAACTGGATTTCAAAATTTTTTTCCTGCCCTGGTGTTATAATGCACCAAGGAATAGTGTTTGAAAGATTAGAAGCACTGGACAGATCCTGCAGAGGGCATTTATCATCAATTCATGCACTGATTTCTAATGTTTTATTTACTAGTAAGCAGAAATAGCACAAAGAGTTAATGCAAGTACAGTGGAACCTCGATTTAACGAACCTCTATTCAACGAAGTCCTCGATATAATGAATGATATTCTATGTCCCGGCCAAAGTTACAGTAAAATGTATGGAATAGAACCTTGATATAAAGAATTCTCCAATATAACGAACATAATCCGGAAGGCCAAATGTAAAATCTACCTCGATATAACGAATTATAATGTTTCCTTGTTTACATAGACAATTTTCTGTATAACCTCCATGCTGCAACATTTTTAAATCGCTACTCTGAAAGTGTTGCACTTTAGTAAACAAAAGCTGCACGTCTGCTCAAAAGTGAAAATAATTGATACTGAAAGCTACCATGCTTAATGAACTGCATCTCAAAACGCGGCACCTCCTTGGGTGACAAAAATTGCATTGAATTGTGTGACAGAAGTCATCTGTGTTACAAATCAATCATTAACTATGACCTTGATATAACGAACATTTTGGTCGTTTCCCCTCAAATTCGTTATATCGAGGTTTCCGATATAATGAAACCTCGATTTAACGAACAAATTTGGCCAGTTCCCAGCGACTTCATTAAATCGAGGTTCATTAAATCAAACATAAACACCATATTCCAAAATCATCCTCAAACTAGGCATCCTTGGCTTTGATGAAATTGAAATGACAGCCGATACCGAGCTGGTATAGTTCGAATTGATGTTTCCATACTCATGGCTAATATCGATCTTTATCTAACAAACAATGACTTGTTCAGTGTGTGGTGCAACCCAAACTGATAGTTCAAGCCAAGAAATACTGGCTTGTGATTTACTTGTGTAATATATACATGAAAAAATTACTTGATTCTGATTGGCTGAGAGCAGTGCAAAAAGTGTAACACCAGTACAAATTACACATCGTAATTCTAGATTATGATTGGCTGAAAGAAAGTAGGAAATTTTCTAAGCGAATGATATGGAAAATAGTGACAAAAATTTAGTGCGGAAACTCTGAAAAAAGTTTTCTCAAATCAAAAAAAAATTTGCTTCAAGAAAGATCTTATGGCATTTCCTCCCACCTGAATTTTTCATGTTTATATTATTAATAAGTAAATATATGGTTTTTCTTGTTCAATTTGGAATTAATTAGCACTTGTGAGTTTTTATAAAAGGTGAAATTACACTCGCCGAAGTGGGTCATGCAATTTCAGCTTTTTGAAAAACTCACTCATGCAAATTAATTTCAAATTGAACTCGAAACCATATGATTACCTATATGTACTTGTGAAATACTTGTGGTGTAACCCGAAACGAAATCGTATTAGCTTTAGCACAAACCACAAACAGCTTTCACAAGTTTCTCACAAGTATCTCACAAGTATCTCACAAGCCAGTATTTCTCGGTTTGAACTGTCAGTTCAAGTTGCACCACACACTGAAAGAGTCATTGTTTGTTAGATAAAGATGGATATTAGCCACCATAATCCAACTGGGCTATGCCAATCACATAATTTTGTGTTTAATTATTTGATCTAAAGAAAGCAATACACATTTACATTGAAGACCAAGACGATCAGTACATACACACATGAGGTCAATTTACAGCTGCATGTGATGTAAGTTACAGTGTAAAGAACTTACTTCTTTGACAGTATCCAGTCAGATTATTTTTAGTAAATACAGGTCAGCAAACGGATAAAAAATGTTCAGAAGAGAGGTCAGCAAAACATATTCTCCATGAATAAACTGCAAAGCTTTGTAAATCGAGCACAAAGGTTGGCCTTTCTCACATGGCTTATTATTACTTAAATTTTAATCAAAATTCAATAAAGGAAATATTAGTCTTTTGTTCATTGTATTAACGAAACATTGACCGACATTCGACTGATATATCATTGTCTGATAGTTGGCAAGTATGCCACTGACAGTATCACGTTCAATATGTCAACCAACACTTTGAGCATCATTAAGTGGACTATTGGTTGATGCTTGTTTGAGTTTCGAGTGATACAGTTTTTATTGACCGATACTTACTCGATCAAAAAATGACCAATACCCAGTCAAGTATCCACCAATATATTGGTTGAGGCCTCCACAAGATACATGATCCAACTTTTGGGAACCCTCATATTTGTTACTTTTAAGAACCCTATAGCCCTTGACAGAAGGTTGAACCCTGTTTAGGGAGACCGAATGCCAGCTTTTGCCACTAGCATTTCTGGGATGGTTTGGATACTAAATGTGAGCTATGATTGATTGATGGTTTCCAAAGGCAACCATCAACCAATCATAGCTCACATTGGTTACCCAAACCATCCCAAGTTAATCTTCCCAAAGTTTCTGTCAACAGCAATTAGTTAAACATGATTTTTGAGGTCTTGGTGTTCATGGAAATGGAGCAACAATGTGCAATCCCAGAAAATGCCCACACCTCCACCCCCCACCCTGCCCACCCCCACAGAGAGAGAGAGGACTATCTGACCTCTGTCCACCCTCTGGAATTTCCACTCCCCATGAGGAATATAGCTATCTCTTATCACACAAGTGCTCAAGAATAGTTATATTTATTGACACTTAGCCCTTGCTATTTTGAACTGTTGTTTCTCTTGAGGGCTCAAATTAACAGGGTTCAACTGTACCAATATTTTATACCCTACAAGCATTATCCAAATTAGCTGTTACATTGGTAATAGTTCAGGTAAGGCTATCATTGTAATGCATTTCCATCAAGTCCAATAACATGCAGAAAAACTGCAAAGAATTTATGACTAGCATGTTCCACTTTTTTCGTGATATTATGCTGTTCAGAAAGTAGTTTCTTAAAAGAGAAGGTCACTCCAAAAACTGTATTTTTTTCCATCACCAATAAAAAGTTCACATTTAGTTGAGTTACTCACCATTGTTTTAGCTTCTGAAGTGGATGCGATCCCAAGGGAAAAGAAGTGAAAAGTTTGACACTGGGAGCTGCCATTTTGTAAGGTTCTTGAAGGCCAGGCCACATCTCTGTGATGTCATTCAGTCCGAATTGGCACGAAGCTCAAAGGCTAAAGCTCTCCTTTTCTGTTCTAAATTCGTTTATTCAGTTGTGAGCTAAAATGTTGGGCCCCGGGCTGTAAAACCCAAACCAAAAAGGATAGGGAAAGAGGAGTGACTTTCCTTAATTTGCCTGCAAGGATCAAAAAATTGCCAAAGAAGTGGTTCGAACAGCTATGTGGGGATGAGAGATTCTTGCCAAAACAACTCAAAAATGTCCATGTGTGCAATGAGCATTTCACAGACAACTATTTCAAAACTGAATACTGATTTGAGCTTGTGGGTGGAAACACAAGAAGTAGGTCATTGAAAAATGCTTTCCGACAATTTTTCAACGGAAGGCCCTTGTAAAGGCACACATTACAAGTGAACAGTGCATCGCAAGGAACGAAAAGAGGCAGCTATCAGTTATACTTTTCATTTTTTAAAAAATATTTTTAGCCGGCAGAACTGTTGTTGACTTGATTTCGTAAATCTTATTTCTGCGCACAAAATTGAAGCTCCTCGCTAGATGGGGACTCAAATTTCAAGAAAAAACCTTGGGGCCAGCTGGCCCCTAAGTTTTCAGGTTTGGTCACCAGCACAAGTATTTTAGTCGCCAAAAATGTTCAACCCTTCAGGCTTAATACATTTTCATGAAAAGATGCTAAAACGGCGTAAATCACGGGTTTTGCATGTAGATATCAGTTTGCCGCTTTTTTCTATAATAACAAGGAAAATGGCTGAATGAAATTCTATTCTTCATTTACCAGTCTGACCAGTATTTATAAAAAAGCTTCCATGTTGCAAGCTTTGATTCACTGTTTTTCATAGACTGGGGCAAGGTTTTTTGTGTTTTTGTGTTCATTGATGCATAGCAACTGCACACATTTTTTTTTGGTGAATTTATTAAATTTCTTAGGGTACCATGGGAACTTCAAATGCCCTGCAGATTTCTTTAAAATTACATGTGAGACTTACCCGCTTCGGTTTTCTTTTACTGAAAAAGCATTTTTTCGATTTATAGATCTTTTGTGTGAGCCGAAAACTTAGAGCATGTTTAATAATCGGCCTTGACAGCCAGGGATGAGTTAAAATACTTACAAATTTTAAATGTTGTCTAATTTGATTTGAAATACATTGGAAGAAGTAGTTAATTGTACATCAGTCCTATCTATATATCGACAATTACTGATAACAAGTCCTGATAGTGAAATCCCATATCCGCATGTAAATAATATTTTGTCTGAAATGTGTTGCAATTTGTTTTCAATTTTGTCAACACAATTCATCATTAATTAAGGACGTTTTTTTTCATTCACATCATTTTTGGGAATTACAGTTGCTAATGAAAGCAGTGCTACTGTAAAAAAATGAAGCTGTAATCTTACTGCATGCTTTGTCAAGTAACGATGCCAGTAAACATGACACATGCGATACGAAAAACACACTTGCAGAGTCAATTTTCCTTCTGCTGGTTTATGCATGTAAAAGTTGTATATACTTTTTTCTTGTATCCAAAATTTATTACATATGCTTAGCTTTCCAACAATACAAATTACAATTCTCACAAAAAATCTTAGGTACTGATAAGGAATGTCGTCAATATCACATTTCACGTCAAAGATGTCGATTTCACTTTGCATCTTACATGTAAAGTCATTGCGTATTTCACAAGAGTCCACGTAGTCCATAATTAAGTGTAAAGTAACCTAGGCAAACATGTACGAGCATGAGCAAGAAGTATCCAAATCTCATATGTAAAAACACAGACTTGTGAGGTGGAAAGCATCTGCCCGATTTAAACACACCATTGAAAACTCATCAGTTTCTGATTCCAGAACTCCCTCCGCATTGAACCGCCAGTAACAGAAAAATGAAGAGAAATCAGATCAAAAGCACTAAACTGGGGATTTATTTAAGCCACCAGTTCAATTCTGAGAGCAATTTACAATTAAAAATAAAGCTCCTCTTCCACTAACTGCGTCCATTGTAATTGTACCGCAAAATGTACCTTCCATCTTTGTGACCTACTCCGGCTGCTCTCGGCAACAAACACATTGTCTTTGTGTCGGTATGGTTGTACATCTCTCACAAGTACACCTCAAAGCATTTTCCAACTGATCATTCAATTCAACTTGATTATTATCTCCCGTGGAATCACTAGCACTTTCTGGCTTCAAGAGCAGCCATACTAAAGCTCAAAAGAACAAACACGCTCTCGGACGGAATGACATCATGGAGATGCGGCCTGGCCTTCAAGATCCTTTCAAAATGGCGGCTCCCAGTGTCGAACTTTTCACTTCTTTTTCACTGGGATCGCATCCACTTCAGAAGCTAAAACAACAGCGAGTAACTCAACTCAATGTGAACTTTTTATTGGTGATGGAAAAAATACACGGTTTTTGGAGTGACCTTCTCCTTTAAGTTTTTTAAGTGATGACGTATGGTGTGATGTCATCGCTTTATGCTGGCGTGCTAAATTCCTTTGGATAGTGATTTCGTTGCGCTTATGTCCGTCGCACTTTTGTCGTGCACTTTTTATCCCTTTGTGGAAGCGAAATGCACTCTGGGAGTTGCTGGTCGTAGGTTCAGCGGAGTGCTTTTAATTCTAGCTTTTAAAAGAAGATTTAGGGGGTGTATTTTGGTTTATGCAGTATCAGATAAATTTGCATTCACAGGCAAACTCATAATAAGAACATGTCCTCCATACATACAAGTTTAGATGGACAAGTAAGTCGCACAGGTGATAGGTGAAGGCTTTGCGGCTTTCCTTTGCTGTTTGAAGGATCAGCGGAGGGCTTTTAATCGATATGACAAGTATACAGTTAAAACAACAAATTGATTTTCAGTGAGGTAATTAGCGTTGCCAAATATCCTTAAAGATAATAAGGCGTCGATTTCAGAGAGAGAAACTTGTACTTTGCGGCTTTCCTTTGCTGTTTGTAGGATCAGTGAAGTGCTTTTAATTTCAGCTTTTAAATGAAGATTTGGGAGTGGATTTTGTTTAAGCGATGACGTAGTCAGAGCTTATATGTTGGCAGGCACCGCATTCTTTTGGATAGGCAGCGTAGAGCTTTTGTCGTGCTGCGCTTATGTCGCGCACGATTCGCCGCTCTGGAAGGGAAATACAGTCTGGGAGGTAGTAAATAAGCGCTGTGTGAGCATTGTATGAGCACTGAAATATCTGAACTGAACTTATGTGTGTGGGATACGCGATAGGTCAAGGTTCTACATTAAATTTACTTACATGTATTGGTTAGCATTGTTTAGGTAAATATAAAGTAAATATATCTGGGCTGAAATAGTGGTGAAATTGTACTAGAAGAAGAGCATTGTGTGTGTGGGACACGCGATAGGTCAAGGGTCTACATGAAATTTACGTATTGGTGAGCAAACATATTTGTGGGCTGAAATATTTGTGAAATTGAACTAGAATTGGAGAAAAGCATTGAAGAAGTTCACTGTGAAAGCAGTTGAGATAGAAGAAAGCAATGGAGAAAAGTGTACATAATGAAAAGGTGAGCTAGCTGGAGTTTTTTTCTTGATCAGAATTGGTTAATGTAGCTTGGATTATGGTGTCTTAAGTAGAAACAGAGCGGCAGTTGGGTTACACAACATTTATATTTGAAACCAGTTGAGATAGCAGGAAGCAAT
>Ga0126338_10000564_pt1 | contig 20556 bp, 8 predicted proteins | sample OrbCmetagenome_2_FD_92529 | JGI IMG/M metagenome (GOLD analysis project Ga0126338, IMG submission 92529) | Coral microbial communities from Petempiche,Puerto Morelos, Mexico - Orbicella C C metagenome | ecosystem: Host-associated > Invertebrates > Cnidaria > Coral | place: Petempiche,Puerto... | reverse complement strand
GCAAAAATCCTCGCAGCATGTACGTGCGTGTGCCTCAGGCGATGGCGCAATCTGTTCTAAAAATAGAATTATTGTCCCATATCATGGGGACAACCCCAATACTTGAAATGGCGCGCGCTTACGGTCTCCGTCCCCGATTATGGCTCCTGGTCGTGCTAACGACTTTACCATTTCAAATTGACTCGTTTTGCTTTCGAGGTGCGTCAGAAATTTGAAGCCGTTCCGCGTGAATAGAAATCGTTCCCGAATCCTTCAGACACACAGTAGAGATATAATAAATATATTACTAACCTCGTTTTCTCGGTCCGTACTGTAAGTTACGAATCCTCGTTTTTTTCCCTTTCGATTTATGGCCCGCGCGCTTCGCGCTTAGGCCATAATTGGATGGAAAAAAACTCGGTCCGTTAGTCTGATCTCGGCCTGAACTCAGTTAGCAAGAGGTATTTACATGGTAAATCAGCGGTGACTGTGTCTGTATATAATCTACTCTGAAATATTCCGTCTTTGTTAGGAAGAGAAGCTACTCCATCAGAAAGAAGAACATGATTTCTTCAAACTTCGTTCCTGCTCATAGTTTATACTAGAAATCTAACTGTGATTTGAGATAGACGTAAGAATGAAAACAGACTGGGTGTGACAAACAATGATTTACCAAAGAGAAGATGGAGTTCCATGTTCTCCAGAATATAATGCACACTCTAGGTCTAAAAATACTGCTGGTGGATGTACTAAGAAGCCGAGCGCGATTGCGTTCAGCAGTTTTTCTAGACCTTTAAAGTGCATTATCTTATTAGAAAATACGAAAATAGTCTATTTATATCTGACAAGGGGGAGTGGGGGGAGGCTGATTGCTCTGGCAACACAACATCCGGGACTTACGTGCTGTATAATTTGCAGCCGCGCATCTTCAGCTCAGCTCCAGTAGCAGGTGTACACAGGTAGCAAAGGGTTTATGAGGTGTTGCGTAATGAAGCAAAAACTATTGCGTGACGCTTGAAAGTAACCAAGGTATGAATAAATCTGAACAGCGATACAGTTGGGAGACATGCGATGGTAGTGAGGGTAGCTTATGTTGACAAAAGAGGATGACAATTTTTTTTTTCATAGATGACAAATCAACTGGTACAACTTGCAAAAGAAAAGGTGCGACAAGTGTCTCAACCGATTTCTATTGTTCATCTTGTCACGTTTGTTTTGTCAAACTGCCTCTATAAATATAAAGGTTTTCATGCGTGAAAGATTTAATATCCCATTCTTAAATTAATTATGTTTGTTAAAACAACGTCTGTATTTATATGACGATGATTTCCTAACTTTGATGACAGTGGCCATCGCTGAAAGTGCATCCTACGGATCACTTACTCGGATGGCACATAAATAGTGCTGTGGTACCATGAAAATTATAACTTGCTCCGAGCTTAGGGAAATCAAATGAAATTAGCCAGCTCAATATTTAATGGATTAGTGTCATCTTCTTGTATTCTAGTAGCCTTATCCTCTGAGTTAGGATACATTTTTGATACATTGACCCAAATTGGTGTACTTTCAAAGTACTGAATTTCTGATCAAAGTTTGAAAAAACTTCTATCAGTTCTGTTTGGTCAAATGCTTTTACATACAAAATTTGTTCAGTGAGGTTTACGGATTTTCATTGCAAAACGGCGTGCGATTTACGCCTTGAACCAAAAGCGACGCCCCTCTTCCTTTAGAGGCCTGCTGCATGATTATAACACAAAGTAATCATTTTCTCAAAATTTGTAACACCATAAAGAAGCCACGGTTGTGAGAAAATATCTGTGCTTTCTTTGTTAATCGCTTTATCATATAGTTGTGTTTACCTGCTAAACTAAGACTATTGAGCGATAAAATTAAAATTGTTAAATTGATTCGCTGACATTGCCTAATGCATTTTGCTTGGTCAAGATTTATATCTAAAACCTTTGAAAAATCCTTGGCTTTTCATAGCTGTCGCGAATTCAATGCGGTCGCCACTTTTCTTTCACAAATATATACGTTTTAATGAAAATTTGAAAAAGAATGGCGACGTTAATTGCTTCGGACTGCGGGTGACCAACTATTTACACAAGAAAAAGTAGAAAAGAGTTTGCCGCTTTAAATTTCCTTTCAATGAAAGGATGATATCGGGCTATCAAAGAAAAATCCACATAGATCAAGACTGCGAGATTTATTTAAAATTAAGCAGCAGCTGTTTGAATTTTTATCTTTTCCTGAGGTTCCTAAATGTCGGAAAATTTAAGTGCCATTTATATTCAGCAACGGCTAAGACTGATTTACGTAACTTACCAAAGGCCGGCGGAAACTAACACTACAAAACAAATTTTCGTTGACGAGTTTACAATCGATATCTTAAGATGAAATTTTGTTGGTTTCATCGATTGTATATATCATCTTTGAGGCTGGTTTTCGTTCATTAAAACTTCAGGAGTTAAAGCTTTGTTCACAGTGAGAAGTACCCCACTGGGAGGAAAATAAAATTCATCAATTTTGAGTCTCTTGATCTTTTGAAAAACTAAAATAGCAGATGCTATCATTTCCAAAAATCCCACAACTTGGAGAGCACTTTGGCAAGCGGGAGTACTATTGGGTTCTCAGTGACAGAGAATAAATGCTTGATTTCTAATCACTCAGTCGACCAAAAACGGAGAAGATGGGGTGCTTTGCGTATTAAGCAGTTTAATACTTAAGATTTTAAAAGTGTTCTGGATTTTTATTATGGTAATTAGCAATATTAGTGATACTGTAGTCATCTGCGCTCTCCGAAATACCCGCTGGGCATCAGAAATTTCAAAGGTTTGTTTGCTTAAATAAAAACTACAAAAGCGTGCTGACGAGTAGAGCTGTGTTTCATAAGGTGCGGTTAGACTCATTAGCTTCACTGAACCTATCTCAGCTAGCAGGCTCAATTCTCACGGTAAGAGTTGAATAATGCCACAATAATACGTAGATCTTCTTTTTAATATTTCCTCGAGGTACGCATAATGTTTTCTCAGCAGACTCATATCAAAACAACCAGACAAGCTACGGTTTCAATCTGAACTTGCTTGGCTTGTAGTTTGGAGAGGCTTTATTTGCGCGTTATTTTAGCTGTCACATAATGAACAGTGACGAAAAAGCGACTAAAAAGTGTTTGTAATCAGGTTGCTCTTCCAATGCGCCATAGGAAGATATAAATACTATTTGGTTAACGCGATAATTTCAGCCCTGTATGTCGCGCTCCGCCCGCCGGCTTAAGTTAGTAACATTTTATTGAAATTGCATACCAGCTGATAATGTGTTTAAAAATGCTAGCTACAAAATATTTCTTACCGAAACACGAAAAAACGTCACTGTGTCCGTTGTAATTAAAATAGGGTTGGTTTTAAACTCTCTTCAACAGGATATTATCGGTTTGATTTCTCAGTTTTGGTAAGATTTTATTTTAAACTGATGATTTATGAATAATTAATGCCTCGATAACCACCTGACATATGTTTAGTTAAATAAACATGGGCCTCGCATAATGTAGGACATTTTAGATGGTATAAGGAGGCCAAAGATTCCATTCACTTACCGTTAAAGGCAACTGATCTCACAAGTCCCTCCAATTCAGCAAGTTTCCAAGTTCTCTACTGATACAAAAAACATTCGATTCCCTGTGGCCTATCTTATTGTAGAGTGTGGAAAACGGAGAAGATCAGCTCTAGGATTACTTATTGCTGCTGCCGGCTGCCGGCAAAAGGTTACAATCCCAGTAAAACGTTGTCAAATTCTTAATATACAGACATAAATCAAGGCCTTTGCCATTTTTATTGCAAGCTATATTACATGTTAGCAGCTATTGTTCAATTAGTTTCAAGAGATGTCCTTTTCCGGCTAGTTATTAGAAACACATTTTGTTCCTTTGGGAAACGTCGATTCTACCAGCAAATTTGTGATAAGGCTTGCCGTTTAAATTATTACCTCGTGCAAGCGTTTTCGGCTTACATCACGTTAAGTCGCGTACATTGTCGATTTATTTCTAAACACTGCTTTGAGGTTACCTAGTAACCAGATGTTTATAATGGCGCGATAATTGTTATGGGGGAATAGACCACCATGCATCTAAGCTTGCAACTCTAGGATCCTGAATATTAACGATTTTACAGCATCAGAAGCGTAAGATACAGAATCAGCTCTCGAAATACAAAAAAACACACATTTATTGACTTTTGTTGTTAAAATTTACGTTTTCTCTTCCCTTACTGATTTGCGCATGCCCTTGTAAAGAGATAAAGACCACCCACAGTTGTGATGGTAAAATATACGAAATTTTAAATAAATTCATTGTTTTCTATTTGCCAGAACAACCAGTAATTCTTTATTTCACTTCAGTTCGATGTTGTCATTTTTTCGAGGTTGGATACCAGTCCTTAAGGAGACAACTTCCCGAAACATTATTTCAAATATTTGTGCAAAAAGTATTCGCGAACAAAAAGACCAACACGAGTAGAGTCTATCGCGCGGTAAGATTTTTGCATATCTTGGTTTTTCTTTTTTTCTGAATAATTCTCAATGGGTTTTAATGAAAGGAAAAGGCTACTACGATAGTAAGGCTCGCTTGTATTGTTGATTAATCGGTTATATTGTCAGTTGTTTCCTAGTTTATTTACAGACCCATTTCGATTTTGCGTTTGGACAGTGATCAGGCGCTCTGAATAGCACAGCACTTTGAAAAGGTAATCATCGCTGAGAAAAATTTCAGAAATCCCTTCAGCTAAGCTTCGTAATGTTCATATCCGATAAAATACTCACGTTATATGTCAATAAGATGCTTAAAAAAACAGACATGAATTTTACCTTATCTACAATCCTTAATATCATCAAACAATTGTGTGTTTATCTGAACATTATCCATAGCCAAATTTAAAAATAACTGAGTCTATGTCACTTTTTTATATTTAAGTATTTCTACAACGTGCGGTTTGTAAACAGAAACAATACTTTCACGCCATTAAGAGACTTCTACACATTCGATTCGTCCATTGAATGATACAAAGTTGTTGATTGAATTGGTGGTGAACCTGGCCTTGTCCGATCCAAACCAAACCAGAAGGCGGAATAATTAGAACTGCGTACAGACAGGATACTCGTATTTTGTTTTATTGAAATTTATTCATAAACTACAGGACACCCGCGGTGATTTGTTTTAGGAAGACATGCGGTTTTCGTCATCTGCACGAACTTCCCTTTCTTGAGATTCCAGCTTAAATCAGAATTCAACGATGGGGGTGTAGCATCTAACTTATGAAACAACTGTGAGTATGATTAAATTCGTTTTTTGTGTTACAGAAGGATAAAGTTTAGATAAACCACAGGTGTATTTAATGTCACGAGCTCCGATTTCGACAAAATCATCAGTCTACAAAGAATATAATTTCTTTTCTCCATAATCAGATCACTCAAATGAGGGACAATCACGTATTCTGAATCATTTCAAACACTCACTAACAGCAATTTTAATTGCATTGAAAGCAATAAATACTACCAGCTGTGATTGGTTACAAAATTCTACTATCTTTGTAGTTTTTTGCTACATTTACAACCGACCTGGGTCTGGGCACGCGAAATCTTGAATTCGGAAAACAGAGGAGTATTATATGGAAAGCACGGCAAGACTGTCTGACCCGCGCTGAACACACATAAAAAAACCCACAACACATTACGTTTGTTTTTAAAACCCACTGGCTTTGATGGTGAAGTTATTTGCCTATGATGTGTATACAAATCAAATAGATAAGCGCAAGGGAAATGAAACAGGGAAATAAAAATCTAATCGTCATTATAAAAATGTGAGATGAAAATTCTAGAGTTATACAAAATAGAAGATTTGGGATATAATCTTAACGAAAGCCGCGTAGAAAGACAGTCACTAACATAGATAAAAGATTTTTTTAGTAAATCATCTTCGGCTTCGTCGCAGATTAGGCAAACACGGAGACATTTTCACACTGTACTTGACAAGAATCACGTTTTATGTCATTTAATGTGCCAGTTGTGCTCAGCAACGACACTAGTCACCATACCATGTTGTAACATTCAAACGATTGTAGCTATATATTTTTGTTTCACGCTATTCGGGAGTTTTTATCGACGCAGGGTATAACTAAATATTTTTCTGAATAATTCGTGATATTAGTAGCTCCATACATATGTGACTGTTAAAACAAACTTATTATATATTTTTACACTGACAAATTTCGCGATATGTGACGATTCGGCCTTCTTAAATCATTGTCAAATAAAATAACAGTTTGAACACTGTTTTCACTAAAAGAGGATTAAAAATGCCAGCTTGAAACAAAGATATCTCCCAGAAGTATATCTCCGAGCTCAACTTCTTTATTTGATACTGGTGAATTTACCATAAATGTTGCTACACGGGATCAAAAGACTCGAGGTTTTTTTTCCTATTTTTACTGGTATTCGTCTTTGCGGTTCTAGAAAGGATTGAGTCCATTCAAAACCAATTTTGGATTGTCTGCTTATGTGGATTGCACTGTAGCAAGTGTTAATTGAATATAACTTGTAGACATATCATCACAGACTAGGAACTGATATCGCTCCTTGTATACCAATTAGCAAATAATCAACAAGGCCGCGGCTTGTCGTCAATATCAAATAAGCGAATATCCATGAACTGCTTTCTTAAATCATTCAATAACTCCCTTCCGTGTTAAATTGTACAAAATCGAAAGACAGCTATAAACACGTCATTTTGGTAAAATTGGGGAAGCGGTTGTATAATTAGGCATTCAGAGCAGTTGAAAGTGGAATAAAGCACGCAAAGGGTGGTTTTCACAAACGCATAAGTAACATGCGCAGACGCAGTAGAGCGCTGCTAAGTAACACCTTCACCTTACTGCGTCTGCGCATTTCAGTTTATGTTCATGCGCTAGTGAGAACCAACCTGTTAAAGAAAGCTAGTCTCTAGAAAACGGTTCATATTAACTAAAGGAAGCCAAATTATTGCGGAGCTGAACATAGCATCCATTGTACAAATCTGAAAAGGAAACTGCGCTGAAAACCGAGTAAGTTCACTGAAGTAAAAACAGGTAAAAGACAACTGCAGCTGTCTATAGCAACTGGAGTTTGCTTATTCTATCACGAAATACGAGTGCTTAAATAGTTTTACTCTCCACGTGCACTGCAGTTTTGTTAAGGAATGTTGAAGGTTTCCCTTGCTGTATGGGTGAAAAGTCATCCTATATCGCTAGTTCATGGTCATTTGTATACTGCCACTCAGCTATTATAATGCTTTCACGATAAGCCGGGGCCATAGAGGTAAGAATGATCTAAAAACGGTCTAGTAACAGCACTTCGTCCCATGATGACAGTACGGGTCAAAAAGCCTGCATAAGGAACAGCCCTTTCCTAACTATTTGATTAATTCTCACACTACAGGTCTCACACCACAGGAAATGGCGTCTAACAATTCAAACAGCACCAACTCAAGTGGTCCCACAGCTGTCTATTCGGGTTCCCCGCCTCCTTTCATCGAATTACAATACCTGATATTATGGTGTGTGGTGTACTTGATTCTCGCCACTTTCGCCATATGTGGGAACGTCCTCATTATATTGGTGTTTTCAAAGAAGCGAAACTTAAGGACAAGGACCAATTATTTTGTGATTGGCCTGGCACTCGGTGATATTTTGGTGGGCACCGTAACGATTCCATTGTATGTGACTTTGCTTATTCTACTGTTCAATCAGAACTTCAAGCCAGCAAGCTTTGTGCGAAAAATATTCAGCCCGATGGATATTCTCTCTGGAATGCTCTCTATTCTCCAGTTGATGACAATCAGCGTTGAGCGAGTGTACGCCATTGCCTTCCCATTGCGTCATCGCACTACATCCGCCCGCATCAACTTCGTAATCTTGGCAACAGTGTGGTTAATGGCCGCTGGTATTGCCTCTCTTAACTTCTTCATACCGAAAGGCCCCGAATGGAAAGGCACGTTCCTCATTTATTCCACGCTTGGCTTCTTTATACCTTTCTCTGTGATTTTCTTCGCTTACACGTCGATTTGTATCATCATAAAACATAAGACAAAGATACCGCGCAACAGAGCTCGAGTTGTCAAAAGAGAGAGCCGTACAGCGCTCACAGTCTTTGCTCTTATCCTTCTTTTCCTCGTCACATGGTTGCCATTTTTCAGTCTTAATTTAGTGCTCTTCTCCTGCACAAGTTGCGCAGCAGCAGTGCCGTTGCAAGTTGTTTTATTATTCAAAGCGCTGCATTACAGTGGATCCGCATTAAATCCTGCTGTGTACTCTGCACGCATGCCTGAATTTCGACGACCAATCACCATTCTTCTCAAGGAAAGAAGATTTACAACATCTTTCTATCGGCATTCGATAGAGCGACAAACACTTAGGAGAACAAGTTCTCGACGCCGAGATGTTGAACTGTCAGACATTAATGATCAGCGGACGAGCAGTTATAGTGGAAATGAACCACGTGCTGTTACTACAAATGGAAATGATTCGGAAAAGACTGCGATTGTGGGAGGGATTTGATAGCAGCTGAACGGAAAATGCACTCATTACACGAAAGGGTCAAAAAAGATAAAAATACAGTTTTCCATTGTACGCGAAAATATGCGTGGATTATTATATTATCGCGGGGATTAGCTTTCCGATTGCGAACGTCGCGGAAAACCTCATTGGTACTTCGAGAAACACACGCTGTCCACTGAATCTATGCACATCTTTCTAACCTAATGGAAGGTCTAGTATCGCCGCCCCACCCTGTTTTGAGAAATCCCTATTAATAGGCCAAAGTAATTTTGTCGTGGTTCAACTAAACCCAATAGCCTTGTTTAAAACATTCAGTTCTATTCTTAACAATAATCGGTTGACGAACACTGAAAAAAAAACACGTGAAAAGTAGAGGATATTCTCAGATATCCCTTGTGCCATAAACATAATATAACAATAAATCTACCAACAATAAAACGTTATAACAATAAATCGATTAGCGAAAGAACTATGCAGTGTTTTTTGCTCTGCACACCACCCTGTGATCATGGAGTGGCTTATCATAGACTGGCTGTTATTTAGGCTGTCGCGTCATTTGGATTAACATGACGGACTTGCTATCAATACAAATAATAAAGCGTATAGGCGTAAAAAACTGAAAATTTTTTTTTATGTTTTATGCTGTTAGTTAAGTTTAATCGAAGGTTGGGTAGTCTAACAGCTCTGATGCGTCTTTCAATATTAATCATACATAAGCAACCTCGAGTTAGATTTCTCCCCTGAACGTCAAGAAGCCTTTAATAGGACTTGCATAATAAGGAGGAAACAGCTCTCCTTTGCTGGGATAGAGGAGTTCAACGGTGATCAATTCTACACCTGAGACTATGTCATTATTATTACAAAGTAAGACAAATTTTGCCAACTCTTTAAAACCTATCATTTCAATCATATCATATAATGGATGAAGGGCAGGTTTGAAAATCTGCTTAAGATGTTTCTTAAGGACGTTCCCGCGAAAATTCCCAGTCAATAGAAATTTTTCAGATTTTTACTGCCGTCAGATAATGAGTTACTTATGTCAGAAATGCAAAAAAATTGGGGTCACCGATTTCGTTGCAGAGATAAAGCGTTTGTAAAACTACCCTGATTTTGAAAAATTGGCGCTCGTAATTTACCATGGTCTACAGGGGTTTATAGTTAAAAATATCGAAGGTGAGTCGACGGAGGTAAACGATCTTTGTCACATTTTGTAGAAGTGGGTCTGTTGCGTAAATAATTCTAAATGTTGCCAACGTTTTCACAAAACTTAACCCCTCGAGAGGCATTTGTAACCGCCGCACAGATGAACGAGGAGCTAAAAATAACGGAATTTGATGGTGCATTTTGCAAAAAATTCAAACCTCTAATCGATAGAGTTTGTTCATATTTTCGCTAAACGTAGAAAATCGGTAAAGAAAATGATCCATCAAAAGAAAAATAGGGGTCACTGAACGTCCAAGATCGTTAAATCCAAGCAAAGCTATAGCAATGGCCATCTGCCCTATCATTGTTCATTTTATTACTTAGCGCGCGCATCGATGCGTGTGAATTTGCTTTCGCAGTAAGGATGCGCAGAAACAATTAGCGCGAACATCCTAAATCTGGTTGTGGAACCACAAATAAGGTTGTCATAGATACACGTAATTTATTTTTGTTCAATAGTGCACTAACATAGAATTATTTAAAATCTTGTAAATGTGTCGTAACGACATATCTGTAGAGTAACAATCTAAGTACCAAAATTATTAAAAGCTGGGAGTTTCCTGTTATCACTATATGGTTTATGTTTGCATAAATACATATGATATACATTACTCTAAATATAAATATAATTCTCCAAGTTCCGCACTTTGTTGCTGTTTTTGTAGTAACAGCTTAACATTCTTTCATATTTTTGGAGAATACCATTCGTATCAGAGCATAATTGTAATTTTTCTTTCCTTTTTAACTTGGAAAATATTATTTTCCAAGTTGTAGTGGTGAAGCGATTTCACTCCACCACTCCTTCACTCCTTCACTTCCTGTTAGACAATTGAAACCCCGGGGGGGAGCCCCATATGAAAAGGTCACGGATGCTCGTCGGAAAATTTGGACATGGACATGGCGAAATGAGGAACAAATCGTTGATAAATAAAAGAAACGACATTCCACAAGGCTGGGAGTTCTACAGTCTTTAATATCGCCTTGGAAAGGGAACGAAAAAAGAAAAGAAGAAAAAAAAAGTTATTACAACACGGGGTATTCGTATTTGGTCACTCCTCCAAGTACGAACCCCACCGAACAGGGCTTAACTATGTTGAGCGGACGAGACGTGGTGCTCTCCTTGTGATATAGTGAGTCTACGCTGAACGAATTTTTTTTTAGCTTCTAAGATGAGAAAAGGTAACAAAGAGAGAAAAAAAATCTCTGATACTGGCTGGGAAAATAAAGAACGAAAAAACTGACAGCAATGAAAATGAGAATTATTACTTGCTTTTGCGATCGGACAAGCGGTACTTTCTTTATAATTGTCTCGGCCTCTTCGATAATAACTCCGTCTCTCGAGGATAACTCGGTCTCTCGGACCGATAGCTTCATGAATGTTTTCAACAGTGTCACATCTCCCCGTGTATTCTCTTACCGTTGCGTTTTGCACTATTTCTTAACAATGCTTGTAGGCTTTAACTTTAACTTAACCTACGGATTAAAACCTTAAGTGAGTGGCATCAAAATTGTCACTGCTTACAGACGATCCATTTTCCAAGTTGAGTGGCTCATAGCCACTTTGATTTTCTACCAATATCTCCCAACGTGGTGACATGGTGAAGCGTGCTTCCAATAATAACAGAATCTTACAACAACGAGTAGCAGAAGGTGCAATTTCAGCAGTTTCTGGTTCCAGACACTGACAATAAACGTTTCAGACCATTTTCTCCGATTGTAATAACTTTATTATCGGCAATGTTTTTTTATTCTGTCAATTATTATTTACGAAGAAAACAGCAACAGCGGTCTCTGCACGCGGGACGCGCTAATGTTTGAATAATGTTAATGACAGTGAGTTTGGCACCGGCCTTGTGTTCCAACCACAAATTGAAAAATACGACTCAGTTTAGCCAACTTCTACATAACTTAAAGAAACTTCCACACTTGAAGCAACTAAATTTAAAGCGACAATAAATATAATGAAGTTATGTTTCATTTTCAAAGCATGTTCAATTATTGTCAGGTGTAGCTTGAAAATACTTTTTCCCTCCACGGTGTGAAATTACAGCGACCACTCGATTTGTAAATAACAAGTTCATATCATGCTATTGCACAGTGATCGAACGTGTGTTGACTACATTTATACAATTATTGGCAACCTATGCTATAGTTTTGGGTAGACTAATTTATTAGCTCGTTCATTCATCGTAAAAGCTATCTCCTTCATTATCTAGACAATTAGCAAGAAGCCGTTTGTATTGTTATTAAATAGCCTGTGGTTTGAGGTATTTTATTTTAATTGGACGAGTCTAGGCCACTGTGAAGTACGGTTTGCGCTATGCCGGCTGTGAAACATGCGTATCAATAGAATTACTTCAAGATCGGTATTTAAGAGAAAAGGAAATTATTTATTTAAAGTTCTATTATCAAAGATCTGATCTGTTTCTGTAGAAGATTTGCCTGAAAAATCATTCAGATCAGATCGCAAAACAAATAACGGATGTTAAACAAAGCCACTCTGAAGAACTCAAAGAAGAGGAAAAGTATCAGAATATAAACAAACAATGAGAAAAGAGTGAGTGCAGCCACAGACTATCTATTTGGTAAGTATCACTGTTATCATTTTAAAATTTCCTTTACAACATAAGCATTATATGTAATAGTTTTCCTTGTTCTTCTGTTTTCGCCGAAATCAAACGATTTTCTCTCCCAGATGCAATCGCCATTGTGTTAAAGTTCTTTTGTGTTGTATTTGTTGGAGCCTATATTACTCAGTCAGAAGCAGGATGAGATATGGTGGGACACTGGCCTTCAGCGTGCGATGGGCGAATCTCTCCTAAAACAATATCAGCGTTGAAGTTTTTTTGCCTCCTCAGAAGGTAAGCAACCGAAGAACTGACATCTTCAAAACGCGTAGAGAAGTTCTGTAATACTCCTAATTTTTAATCATTAGATCGTTTTTCAAAAAACATGAAAACAACTCATTTAACTTTTAAAAACGTGTGGTTACCCCCTACATTTCATGTTATGAAATGGAATGGCAAACCTATTCAACACTTGATTAGTTTCTGGTTGTGAGGAAAAGTTATTTAGATTGTATTTTTGGGTAAGCCAGAGGAGAGCTGTCAGGGACGATAAAAGCGCCATTCCAGCGATTTTGTTATCAGACATACCAAAAGTGGTTCTTATGTTACCATTCATCATGTAATTTAAAGATCTATATTGATGTGTTTGCTTTTCTGTATGTAAAGACGAATTCAAAGGAAATGTGTGAAGAAATATGTTTTCCTTCTTTTTCAGAAAAATGCTGACGTCAGCATTTTTGTCAGAGATTCAAGGCTAATTATCTCGGAAAAATGCGTGCAATAGACCTTGCTAAGATCGAATTTTCTGACAGGGTCCTGACCTGGCAAAAAGACCTTTATATCTAGTAGACACCGTCCTTAAGTTTAGCTGTACAGTAATACGACGTGAATAAGATTTTAACCAGAGTTGTCAAAATCATGTTAGTTGATATTGCAGGATATAGATAGCCGTACGATTAATAGAGTTTGATTGGTTGGATCTGGATTTGTGCTAAAAGCGTCATCTTCCCCTTCTCCCCTCGCAGAGAAGGGGACCATCAATCAGTCTCCTCCAAGCAACTCGGTTTTTTGCCGCCACCTCTGCCTCCCTCCATGTCTTGAATCAGAGATGTTCTCTCTCCTTGTTAACCGTTCTTTGCCCCGTCTCACTTAACTGTCCTCTTCTGCGTTTGCCTTCAGGTGCCCATGTTAGTGCTATCTTGGGATTTTGGTCTGAAGACATTCCCAAGACATGGCCCGGCCATTTCCATCTCCTAGCTCTTACTTGTTCACTGATTGTTGCTGGTAAAATAGAAAAGCAATAGAAAAGCAAAAAATAGGAATCAAAATTATGCAACCCTACGAGAAACTAGCTAAAACTGAGATTCTGAGGATTCTGAACATTTCGTGAGGTTGTTTGCTCGGCTTTGCGATTGTATTACATGCGGGTACGTGACACGTTGGAGCCCCGGGATTATGGACGTTTGGTGCCTTTTTTAGCTTGAACCTGCAGTGACTGGAGCTCATTCATAAAGTTTTGACTGGTGTTTTAACAGGCAGCAATACATCCATATGGTCACACCAATAAGTGTTCTTATTTATAACGGACAAAACTGAATCTGAAGTTGACCCACCTGTTAAACCGCTTCGTTTCATTTGCAGCTAACGAAACATTGCACAGAAATTAAGAATACGTTTTACTTTTTGTTTCCCATTTAATTTCTTTCAGGTAGTAGAAGACAGTGGTGAAAGAAACCTACCATGGCAAGTCTAGATCCTGTTTTAACCTGGATATATTTTGTTCTTCTCTGTGTTACAAGCATTATTGCATTACCAGCCAACATCACTGTTCTGACCTGGAAGCCATCCAATCCCGATGATCGATTGTGTTTTGCAAGGCTTGGTCATTTACTAGCCAGTCAAGCTCTCGCAAACATCATTATAGCTATTGTTTTTATCCCGCTGTGGTTGTTTATTCTAATTGTGCAACACAAAAACAACACCTCAATGAATCTTGACGAACTAAATGAAATATGTGTTCATAGTTTTGATGTCTTTCATGGATTACTAGCTAACCTTCATCTGGTTGTTATAGCAACAGAAAGGACGTGTGCCATTGGCTGGCCAATCATTCATCGCACGGCAGCAGATCGGATCACCTACATAGCAAGCGTCTCGCCCTGGTTGGCTGCTTCTTCACTATCATCAATTATGATAGTCATATACTATTTCACTAGGGCGCCAGTTCTCGCAGTTGTCTCTTCCTCTACCTTTTTTGGATTCCCCGCTCTTGTCACCTGTGCTGTATTCTTAATGGTGCCGCTGAGATTGCTTCAACACGAGTTAACTCCATCACAAGAAAATAACGTTGCAATTAGCAAAGCAATGGCTCTCGTATTTTCGTCATATTTTATTACAAGCTTGCCATACCACGTTGTCAGTGTTTTGAACTTCTTCTGTACCTCCTGCGATCTTAACAAGCTTTCTACATCAATCGGATTAAGATGTCTTCTGTACAGCAGTTCTGCCCTAATTCCCATGACAGTAATGTTATCAGTGCCTGATCTGAGAGCTAAAGTACAGTGGTGCTGTTTCAGGTTTCACGCCATTAATGAAGAATCTCAGAATGATCTGCATGCTATGGAAATTCCAGGTATTCAATCAACAAACAACTCATGCACCCTTGTTAACACAGTACAGAAGAAGGACGAGCCTGTACAAGATGAAATTCCACTTTAAAGAGGCTTAGACACCTACAATGTATTACAATGTCTAGACTGGACTAGAAGTTCAATGACACCACACCGAAATGATATTTCAAGGGGCACGGTAAAATGAAGACAATTGATGGGATTAGAAAATTGCACTCTGATGGATGTCGGACCGAACACGTAATACGTAACTCGTAGTTTAGTGCAGTTTAGTTCAGTTTCAGTGCGGTTGATTACGAAGCATGCTCAAATCAACACCCCAGTCTATATTACAAAGTATCTAGCTCGAGGCTTGATCGACTTTCTCGCTATTTTTGTGGGCAATTTTATTCTCCTCTCAAGTGACACGTGACAAAGCGATGCTTTTTGTTTTTACGTTCTTCGTACCACCGGACCTATCTGTTCTGTGTCCCTCGTAGTTTTCTTCCAAATGCTGGTTTTTGTTGTTTTTTTTTGTTTTTTGTTTTTTTCATTTAACACTCCATCTAGCTTAGGAAAGTAAGACCTTTGTAGATGGTTCACTCGTTCTCAGTTGTAGAGGTCAGGAAAAGACCCCGGGAACGAGTTTTCGGCCAATACGCACTGGAGCTTTGAACATTCAAATGAGTTGCAGTACTTTTATTAAAGATACAAAGAGAACCGTCTCCACGCTTTCATGTTGTCTTAAAATGATTGTCTACCAAAGGATGTCTAATAACCAAGATAAGACAAATAAATGAAATGTTTTGAATAGCATCTGTTAACTAGATTTTTTGAGTCAACAGAGCACCCAAACATTGCAAAAAATAATCAGCAACATCGGACATGAAAAATCACAGAAACTTGATATGCGAATAACTTTTCATGCAGATTTTATTCTTTGGTTTAACGAATGTACTGAAGTGATTTGTGTATTCACTAAACTTGCCATCAAATTAACAACTCCAGTAATCGATGATAATTTTTAAATTGGTGAAGGTGGCCGACAGTTTGCTCTGTTCGAATACGACAGGGACGGCTGAATAAACACCAGCATTTAAAAATGTTAATTGAAACGATATCGAAGCACAAAGCACAGCCAAAATGACAACGCTTGTTTACTGTGTTCGGAATTATAAATGTGTGGGATAAAAATAACTGAGATTTTTTCTTGACTAATTAATTTTCGTTTTGGTTAAACGTGGTCAAAACTCGCGAACGGATTTCATTTGAGAATACGTTTTTCACACCCATGGTAAAATTTTGATTTTAAACTCGTTATTCAGAAATTGGAAACATTCGATTCATGGTTTGAAAAAAGGATATTAGCAAGAGTAGTTGTCTTCAAAATTTTATTATAAACAGTAGTCATTTCAAATTAGTTGCCGTGACATCTCGCGAAAGAAAACTAAGTTTTGACTACTCCTTGATTTCCTTAATCTGCCAATTTGTTTGCCTTCGTTGTTTGTTCGCTGTAAGGTGGAAACAATTGATATTCTACGACACAAAAAGCTCTGCTGAAGGTTGACAGTTGGTAGCAGTATTCTATTTATGATGCGGGCGGCCAGCCACAGAGATATGCTTAAAGTTAACACCAACAAAAAGGTAAGAATGTTATTATATAAGACGTTTACCAGGTATTTTTGTAGATCAAAGCCAATTTCTCGTCATATATATATGGCCTAAAGGAGATATGAAAAAATCTCTGATGTGCTAAATACTAAATCTCGACAACCGTTTAAAGCAAGAAACCGCGTGAAGTCTTTTCCTCCTGAAACATACTGATATTCACAAAGTGATGCTTTTGTTCCGAAACAAATGAGTATGACCCTTAATTCCCCAGCATGATAGAAGGAATTCAGTCAACAACCGAGCCCGGCAGCACCAGGATATAGTTCTCGGTCTTGATTTTTAAAACGACCGTGAAATGCGTAACAAAACAATGAACAGATAAAACAACAAACCCTATAAATAATTTAAAATGAAAGAGCAGTGTAGGGAGAATAAATCTGGCTTACCTTTAAAAATGCAATAATATATCAACGACATTTGTCTTTTTGTGTTGCAGCGAATATAAAAGAAACTAACATCGTGTCATGACCGTGACTCATAATTAACATTGGTTTGACTCGTTTCCTTCGCGGTTTAACTGATGTTACAAAGTGACACGATTCTCTCCTTCCTTTTCTAAACATGAACAGCATGAGATAAACAGAAGCTCGAGAACAGTCATCACACCATAAGCAGCGAGAAGCTAATGTCACTTCTATAGCCTGAAGACGAGGATCTCTAATAAGGCGAAGGATGATAACTAACACCAATTCATCTGGGGATCACTTGATTGGTTCCAACAGAACTAATACAACCGAGGCGTTCCAAGAACTGGTTCGCACAAGCGCTGCTATAAAAATTACATTTTGTATTATCTACTCGATTATTTCTTTTAGTATCGTCTTGGGAAACATTATTATTGTTTCAGTTTTTCTAAGAAAGCATAAACTACGCACTCGCACTGCCTATTTTCTTGTGAATCTTGCGTTTTCGGACATCATCGTGGGTGGCGTTGGAGTACCTTCTTTCATCTACATTCTCGCTAATTCAGTGGAATTTCCAAGCTTTGTTTATACTCTGTGGAACACAATCGACGTATTCAGTGCGACAGCATCCATTTGGCATTTAATGATGATAAGTATAGAAAGGTTTTATGCAGTAGGATGGCCATTCCTGCATCGCATATCTTCTAAAAAGCCATATTTCTGTGTCATTGCCCTGGTATGGAGCGTATCAGTAGCGCTGTGCTGTATCACAGTGACAGAAGCGTCCAGATGGCCTTATTACACACTCTTCGTTTCTGTGGTTTCTTTCCTTTGGCCTCTATCAGTCATTCTTGTCGTCTACATTGCCATGTTTGTAATTGCGTCAAAAAGTGTTCATCACAATCATCAACAAGCCCAAGGCGCAGAAAAGGAGACACGCATCGCTAAAGCAATCTTGCTAGTGATTGGTTGTTTTCTAGTGGCTTGGGGTCCTTTCTTCGGCCTGAACTTTGCATACTGGGCGTGCCGTTCATGTGTTGATATCAAATACGAAGTGATTCTTGCTTTCAAGGTTCTTCAATACAGCAGTTCGCTGGCGAATCCTGTCATATACACACTGCGACTTCCTGGTTGCTATGAAGCATTCATGGAGATGTATGGCCACTGGTTAATTAAGTGTAAAAAGTCTAATTATCTAGATAACTTGGAATATCCGCTTGCTCCTTATGACGACATATCTTTGATCAGAATTCGTGGCATCAACAACATCTCGTTTCATTCCCCGTCATGGCGAGTAAATCCTACAAAGCGATCGATGAAAACACGGGTCGGCAATGGAAATTCATCAAGATTGTTTCGAAAATCCAAAAACATGACGTTCTCGTCGGTGATATAGTCGACCATGTGTGATCTTGTGACACAACATTAACATAACTGGCCTGTGTTTTTAATTTCGCCGATTCAAGTCTTAAGACTTGACATTTTCATGTACAAACAGTGTACTTGCTCCTCAACGATGTTATCGTTGTCACATGGTCTCAATGAAAATTAGAGGAAAAGACAATTATATTGGTTTTAATAACCACAATAAGAAGATAACTGGGAAGGGGATAAACAAATAGGATCAATATGTGTTTCAAGCAAGTAACTTTGTTGTAACCTGGGAATAGGCAAGAAAATTTGTCCTTGGACACTTTCCGGGTAGACGGGCGCAACCAAAAAAATAAAGAACTCAGTTACTGCAAGATCAACTCAAGGACGTTTAGCGAAACATGGCTTCAGTAGTCTTGAGTCGTCAAAAATATTTCTATTTTTCCTTTTCCCTTGATAAATTCTACAAAACCAATAGAAGAAAATAAATATTCCTTTATTTACTTCTCTTTATTTACTTATTAGATACTTTATATCCAATAATCAAACCTGTAAGCAAAACTCAAGGTAATTTCTTTCATTCTTTTATCTGTTTGCAATTCCGTATTAAATGGACGGGGAAGACGCTACAAACTCGCTTTGGTGATTTTCAAAATGAATGCAGTCCAAAGATGAAAAATATTGCATCCTCTTAATAAATAACTTATGATTTATTATGAGAGATAAACGTTGATAAAAATTTCTTCATCCACTTATTGATATCCATTGAAATATTACATCAGAATATGTTTGAAGTAACAGTCTACATGTAGTCTGTAGGTCTAGCATTTTTGGGCAAATGAAGAACTTTTCGCCATTCGTATATATTCGATGTGAAAATCAAGATATGAAAGGGCGTTTCATTACTCTATGCCTCTGCTATCTAAGAAACGTTTCAGTGTTAATAAAATAAAAATCATTTTTCAAAAGACTTTCTTCACCTTCTCCTAGAAAAAATTGCACGATAAGTAAGTATGCGCTGAGTCTAGCTTTTTACACCTCAAACGTTTAAAAAATATATAAAGTGACAAAACAAATACATATATATATCTGACCGATTTTCCAAACAAAAAGGTGCAAATCCTTAACACGGTTTTCATAAATCCAGTCATACATATTTTGTTCAGAATAACACAACTATCATCCTACGTGGCGACACTCGAGCTGTCGGCCGCTGGCGCCAAATTAGATTTTTGGAGACACAAAATGTTTCCTAATTTTCACCTCTTATAGCCTGATATGGTTTTGGAATTCTAAATTCTTTTGGGTGAACATTGGATGCCGTCTCCGGTGAGAAAAGTTGCCCGATTTCAATGCTTACATTGAATTTAAGACAGTAGAGTTTATCCCGCCAGCTTAATACTGATTAGTTAATTCAAATTTTAGGCGCACCAGCCGTATGCAAGACTAGGGGGTTAGAATATCATTAGGGTTAGGGCATTAGGGTATTGGGGTATTCGGGTATTAGGGTGTTAGGATATTAGGGTATTAGGGGATTACGTTATTAGGGCATTGGGGTATTAGGATATTAGGGTATTATGGTATTAGGGTATTAAGGTATTGGAGCATTCGGGTGTCAGGGTATTGGGGCATTGGGGTTTTGAGTCTTTAGGGTATTAGGGTATTAGAATAGAAGTGTATTAGGGTATTGGTTTATTAGGGTTTTGGGTATTTGGGGTATTGGCGTTTTGGAGTATTAAGGTATTAGGGTATTGGGGTATTGGGGTATTGGGTTACTGGTGTATTAGTGTATTAGGGTATTGGGGAATTACCCTCTCGTATCCGCTTTAGCACACGTTTCATTTTTCTCTTTTTTTTTCTGTCAGCCAATCATGTCACATATTTCCTTAAGTATCATTTAAATTTTATAACCGTTTCATCCATATCTACTTAGCTTCAGTGTAGCCCCTGAAGAAGGTTAGTCCTATCTAACCGAAATATTGGGTATTAAATTTACCCTTTTCACCCGTACTGTCAGCCTTTCAATTGGTTTTATGAATTACTCTTATACCCTAATATCCTGATAGTCTATCATCCTAACACCCTAATACCCTAATACCCTAATACACTAATGCCCTAATACCCTAACGCCCTAATACCTAAATGCACTAATACCCTAATACCGTAACACCCT
>Ga0126338_10000563_pt1 | contig 20567 bp, 17 predicted proteins | sample OrbCmetagenome_2_FD_92529 | JGI IMG/M metagenome (GOLD analysis project Ga0126338, IMG submission 92529) | Coral microbial communities from Petempiche,Puerto Morelos, Mexico - Orbicella C C metagenome | ecosystem: Host-associated > Invertebrates > Cnidaria > Coral | place: Petempiche,Puerto... | reverse complement strand
TCCTAACTTAATGCATCGCTTTAACTGCACTGATGCAAGAGTTAAACCAAAGCAATGCAGGAAATAACTTATACAGACCTAGTTGCCCGATGTTCCAAGAATCTGAAGGATGTGAAAAAAGTACTACGAGTTAAATCTTGTACAGTAATATAACGACACTAAATGACAGACATAAAGCTTGGGCAGCCACGCATTGCTTGATAACCACGTCACAGAACGAAAACTACAACATATTCTCCACTCTAAACACCTACAATGCTGCAACAGCATCGTTGAGATGCTATTTCGTTACTGTGACTGATACCTGCACTTTTAACAGGCTGTCTCACTGTTCATAAGTCATTTGTTTTGGCGATGAACAAATTTCCCGGAAATGAAAAGAAACTTCCCAAAGAAACAATAAGCGAATTAGGAACGGGGATCGATTGACAACTTTTCAAACCCCTGACGTACATGCAGCTCGGAAAAATACACCAATAAAACAAAGTAGAATGTATATTTTCTGGGTTCTACAACTCACCCAATGGTAGATCGATTTAATTGTTTCGTCCGCCGATCCAACGACCACCCTTGAACACATAACGTTCACCAAGGGCCAGCGAATAGATCACAACTTCATCTAACAACCATCGGGAATTTGAGCCAGAATTGTCATGACCTACACGCAGCATTTTCAACTGTAAGTGGAAAAGGGAGAGAAAAAGCAAAAAAAGATTATTGTAAGCGGTAGAATGTTTGTAGTGTTTTGAAAGAACAACGTTAACAATGTTTGTAGTGTTTTGAAAGAAAGAACGTTAGCGAAACAGCAAACGCAGAACGCAAGGGGGGGGGGGGGGGGGAGGGAGATAGGTCAAGGAATAGAAAGCCTGACAATATGATTGACAAAGTCACGTGAGCATCGCAAATTGAACAGTATTCACTCCCTTTCTCCCGGGAAGGCGGGAGGGGGGGAACTCCAAGAAAAATTGGGTGGGGTTGTGCGCCCCGCTTTCCAAAACCCTTTAATACCGTCATAAGACCAAAATCGGTGATTTTCCCTACCCTATTTGTGACCTGACCAAAAATTCGATACCTATTAATTAACTCAATACCCTGTTTTAGACCTGCTTTATGATTACTTCTCTAGTTCAGGCCGACGTTAAATGTATTATGAAGGTCTTTTTGTCAATGGTCTTATCGATGATGATGAAAAACTAGCTTCTTCTTAAGAAAAACACCAAATCCAAGACTAGAGTGCAAAAACCATACCCTATTTAAAACCAAAGCGGCCAAAATCGAAACTCAACTTGTGACCAAAACGGCTAAAACAACCATACCCTTTAGGACCGCACGTACTATATAGCCCGTATAAGGGAGTACCCTCTCTCCCGGTTATTCACTCACCCGTCCAACGTCCTCAGCCCTGATCCTGAATCTGTCCAACTGTCCTCTGTTGAAGTATCCTTTTCCTTTGTTCTTGAGCTCGATCTCTTGACTCTCGCCTTCTTCTCCCATCATTTGGAAATACACATTGGCGTCCGTGCCAGCGTTTTCCTCCGCGCCTGTCTTGAGCTCCAAGTGATATTGCGAGTCTGATGAAAACATCCAAGAAATGTTAATAGAAAAATGGATCATTTTGATGCTAAAAAAAAAAATAACATCAATAATGATGTACAAAGTGACCTAGCAAAAGATACCTAATAGAAGACTGGTCACGCAATCTCCTCTTCTTGCGCGACGAACCAAAACATTGTTGTTCTCTTTTTTAATGACTAGCAAACAGTTGTTTCATTATAAATACACGGTGAATCCTCTAGCTTCCATCTTTCTAAGGTTCAATTACCAGCTGTTTTAACGAAGATGGTACTGGTCTGGAGATCGGGAGAAATAAACCTACACGACAACCCCAGCCCCTCTCTATTTACTCGTTCTCTTCCCCTTCCCCCATGACATTTTTGTTGTATACATGTATCTTCCGTGGCGTGTGGAGCATTTTTGTCAGTACAAAACACGTTCTAGTCATTTTATTGGCACTCACTTCTGCCTGACTACCCAACTTTAAATGTCTGAATAATTTGTTGCGAAGTTTGCTCAGTGAGCAAATCTATTTATCTCCACTTAATCATGACACAACTGAACAGCTTTACCGCCTATCAGCAGCTGTCCCTGCAATCCCCCCCCCCTTCCTCGCAAGAGATTTATTGTAATTCTTTTCTACCGAGATGAAGTTCCTTTGAAATATGTCAGTTTTCACACTGTATCATCTCACTAATGATTAGAACATTACGATTTCCCTGAAGAAAACCTTCTAAGATTGCCATCAATCTCCAGTTTTTGTACAGTACAGTCCAACAATAAGAGAGAATATTGTCTGATGTCGCTCGGATTGGAAGATGGCCGAATTCAAGATGGCGCCATATCTGCCTCCTCTATTTTCAACAATCACTACGCCACCAAACTCGGTCGTTTAAACCTTGAAGTCAGAGCAGGTAACGCAGGTGCTGATGCTCATCAATGGCTACAGATTGATCTCGGTGGAGGAACAACTGTCACTAAAGTAGTCACACAGTACAAGGAAGACAAGATTATCATCAATAAATGGACTACCAGTTATGCTATCTTCTACAGCCCTGTCAAGTCCAACTGGGTGAACGTAATAACCCATGGAAAGAAAAAGGTATACGGCCATAAACACGATGTGATATAAACTAAAGTAGGGATTAAGAACTGATTACATAATGGTTAAGAAAAATTACCGTCGTATCTAATTGAGGAGAAACGCAACTTGCTTATCTTGCCTTACTTGATTGTACCTAAAAACCATTACAATCTTCTACTCAAAACCGGTGTCATGCCTGTATTGTTATGCTTTCGCAATTGCTTTAAACCCTTATGCATGCAGATACAAAGTGTATTTTAACGGACAAGAAGTCAGACTTCGTGTGGGACACGTTCAGGATCAAGTAAATTCAGCAACTCCAGAAGTGATCGTACAAAATCGTCCTAAAAAATGTTCATTGCCGATCAAATTTGGATCAAACTGCCAAGCACAAACCACATTCGGGTTTTTTCCCTCTAAGTTTGAAATACTCAGTAAAATTAAATGTACGGATGAAATGGGCAGTATACAAAAAGTTGCATGAAGTTTAAAAAGCTTTTATTTTTGTAAGAGATTTTTGCAGGAAACTTCGACCGCAACTCCATCGTTTCTCACAAGATGCTGCCTTCCTTCTAAGCCAATCTGGTCAAAATCCACCCAGTGTCCTACTATGGATGAATGAGCATGCTCGTCGAGTTGTAAGCCTGTCCCATAAAGGTGAGGACAACATCTAACTCAGAATGCTAATTGCAGATTGCAAGGAATTTAACGGTACATACGGTTATATATTTCCCCGCAGGTCAAATATATGATCTTTCATATATTCACTGGTACACATTATACGCAAAAAATCTGAAATGGGCGAACGCAACATGTGAATAGAGGTTGGACTCTTTACAGGCGAGAACTTTGACGAAACTTCTCCTGTTATCATCAAGAGAGAAATACCGGCACGTCTTAGTATACCAAGTAGAAAATTATAGAAAGGTGGTTCAATATCCGTTAGAATCTTAAGTCTCATTGTTTAAGAGAAACCAGCTATAGAAGTGATTAATCCAACCCACGACGGATTATCCCCGTTGCTCTACCGACCGAGCAATGATGCCAGAAGGGAGCAGGTCTTAAATAATTTGGTGGCTAACGCTCAGAAAGAAATTCACTGGTCATTTCCAGCTCTCTAAATTACAGCATACCTATTTGTTGATTTTTAATTTGTGTTAAGGTTACATAGTCGAGATCGTCAATCAATAACTAAGCATTTATAACCGCTATAATAAAGACAGTATAATTTCATTTCAGGGCATCGAGGAAAACGATAGTTAACCAGGTGCAGTTCAAGGTGAAGATGACTTCAGTAGTGATGCATGTACTATGATGTCTAGCTTTTAAGTAAAGGACACTATGTAACAATTCTAGTTGAAGTTTAAATAAAGATGTTGGGTTAAATCCGTTTAGTCTACTTCCATGAACCCTTATAGTATGCGTGACAAAACGGCGGCTTGGAAGACATACAGTTGGAACGCTGGATGATAAAATAAACGTATTGACAGGCTTTCTATTGAAGTAAAAAATTATGTTTGAAAGTAGAAATGTGCACAAAATTGACGCAAATTTCTCACCTTAGAATAGACTGCAAGTAGTCTCTCTTTCACTCAAAACAAGTGAGCGTGCGAGCGTGACTGCGAGCGTGACATGACAGGTCTTCCGACGCCCGCGCTATTAAACTTGCGGCTTCGCTTGTAGCTACATGTCACGCTCACGCTGTTTTTTGATCATTTTCGATTGCAGGAGAAGCCGCGAGGTGTACTCCTATTTCGAACTTTTCTTGGTTTAAAATAAGATCCTGCTGATTACTTTGTTTCCTACGCGTCGGTTACATGTAGTAGGACGAAGAGAGAAGGATTTCAGTACAATGGAATGAAATTTATGCGAGTTCTTTTGACCCGCAATGGAAATGTCTCCGTATGAGACAACGCGGTTTAACAAACAATCGCGTCAAGACGCATGTTTGCATTACGGACCCATGTAAGAGCTGGCAAAATTTATCATAACTCTTCTAATAGTTTAAAATGTTCCTAGTTTTAGACCATTGAACAACGATGAACTTGCAAAAAGAGTGAGATCAAGATTCCCAAATACGGAATCAGAACGACCTATAGTTAGATTAAGTGATTATTCTAATCTTATTTGTGAGCGTTCACCTTTGTGGACAGTATTACAAAATCGTATCAATATTGACCAAAGAGTTATCATTGTTGTATAGCTTGTTATGCCGCCCATCCTACTGGACTTGCTTCATTCGCTCACGGTCTTCTTTTCTCTCTCTCCCATTTTCAAGGTTCGATTTTTAATTTAATTTATTGTCGTTTAATTAACTATTCTTATTTTGACCTACACCAGATGTCCTTGCTTGAGTGGCCGTTCACGCAATGCTTGCAAACTTTAGCCATGCATTGAAAACTGGCGAGTTAAAGCTATATTTACACTTACTATGTACTTCTCGTAATTTTTTGGCCTGCGAATTTAACTATGAATTATCATCTGTAAAAAACTGGGGTTCAATTTAGTGATATGCACATTAGATTACGAAGATGTCAGTGCTATAAATAATTTGAGCGAGAATTTTCTCGCTATCTGAACAATAGCCAACGTTTATCACTCGATTCAATTCATAAAATATTTACTTCTAACCGCTACTTGGAAGTTCTGGTTTCTACTCTTACGTTTTCGTAAAATAAAAGTTAAGAATCAGTTAAGCGGACTGTTTTTCAATCTGAAGGAATGGTCCGTTGCTTGGAAATAATTGTGCTGATCTTTTTGGTCCGTGTTGCCAATCTAGAGGCCAAAATTACTCAAGCGAATCAGGTAAGTGAATTTGGAAACAAAAACGTTTGAACAATGAATAATTTTTTTCTTTAAACTAATGTATTAGATCAAAAATATAGTAAAATAGAATTCTGTAAGCAAATATAAGAAGTAAATGACGTTGTTAATTAGCGTGCAATTTCGTGTGGTTGACATAACAGCTTATTTTTAAGAGTTAAGTGAAAAAGGCAATCACCGCCGCGCATCGTTAAAAGTTGTGCTTTTAAAGCTGGTTTGAAACAGAGCTAGAGCGAGCTGTTGATAAAATGATCGAATTAAACGAGTGTTTTCGTTTCTTTGTCTTTGGGAGAACGCGAAAAAGTGGTTTGAACTGTTCTTCTACTCTTTTTAATTTGCAATTATTCAATAATTCCGATTTGTCACCCTTCTTTTTCGCTACAGTGAACAATTTGATTATTACGGCATTTCACGCAGTGAGCGTATGTCATAAAATCAGCTCTTTCCCGGACGAAAGGCGTTTTGAGGCTGAAGAATAACAATCAGCATTCAGTCCCAAGCGTTTGTATACATTAGCTCTTCAACACGAGGTTGATATTTCTTGGTTCTGAATAGTAGAACGTGGATGCCACAACCAAGCCCTTTAGAATTACAACTTCCTGAAGAAGTGACATTAATGCCATTTTCATTCAGAGGACGTCATAACAGTGTGTCAATCTGTGCTCGAAATTTCAAGCGCTGAGCTTTTCGTCACATTTTGCTACTTTTTGTTTTGCCACTCTCTAACGTTTTCCACCAAGGAATGATTCGCCTAAATGTTGAGGCGATTATTTTCTTCGACTCTTCTTTCTACCTTTCTTGATAAGTCAAGATTTCTAAAAGCCCAAGGTTAAGACCATCGCCCAGAATGCCGCGACATATCCGGGAACGTGAAGAGAGGAGCGTAGGCCGCCTTTAAATTAGAGCGCCTTTGTTATCTTTATTAAACGTTGAGATTTACTTCACATATCAGACCGTTTGATTGACAGCCGCCGATTCATTGACGAGAGCAGTCGGAATTCCGAAAGCTTAATCTATGCAATTATTATTCCGCGCATTAAAAAACTGAGCTGTCGCGAAAGACAATAGCATTCTGGACGATGCGTTCTTTCAATTTTAAATTGGCCAGTTGCAAGATACTATTGTTATTTACGAAACATAATTATGTAGATATAAATGTATAATACTATGTAAATTAAATTAATTAATGTAGATCGCTATTCTAGTTCTTTCGATCATCCTACAAGAGAAATCGAAATTTTCATCCTTTTTATTATTACTGATTTTCATGCTTGCTCATTAGCTGGTGCAACTGCGTGTTTCCATGGGAAAAAACGCTTGTCTTAGTTTATGTCACGCATTTGACGGCGCAGTTAAAAAAAAAAATTAAAAAAATTAAAAAAAAATAAAAAGGATTTTTCTGAGTATCAGTACTGTTCTCCATCTTGCAAATCCCATCTTCTGTATCGTTTTCTTGTCTTTTTTAAAATTAACTTTACCCTAACTTTGAACATTTTCTTTACAAGATTCACTGTTTTATGACGCTTTATTCTTTTAGCCATTAACAACTGGAGAACTGGCTCATGGGAAGCGAAGCGCTGTTCAAGCGAGATCCATTCTCGGTAAGACATTGAAATCTGACTGTACAGAACCTTTTTTAGAGATCGTGTAATATTCTCAACCAACCAAGACTTTGTACTAATCACAAATGAGTGTTAACCTTGCTATAAAACAGACTCGGAACATCTAAATCACTCAATAGGACTTTTGTACAGCATCAAAAGTTTAGTTCAGTTCACCATTAAATGACCAAATAAGTATATACAAAAAAGGGTTTCTTTCTGCCATCGTTTAAGTGTTCAAGCTAATAAATTCAAAATGAATTGACCAATTAATTATAAAGGAACTATTTTTCTTGTGGTCCACAAACGTATTATTTTTAGCCTGGAGAATACAACATGCAATGAGAAATATCTAAATAGGTAATAATTTAGTTAACAAACGTGTTGCTTTACCGAAGCGAGTACAACATGGAAAGACAAAATGAAATTAATGGTCATATCATATAAGGACTACATTTTATTAATATATAGGCCCCACATAAGGACTACATTTTATTAATATATAGCAAGGAATTTATTCATTCCTATCAACCCTTTGTTCGGTAAGCAGGCCACCCTATCAGTCGCAATTGGGTCGGGTCTAGTTAGGAATATACTTCCTAGTTATATAAGTCTAACCTATTATACCTTATTCAGTTAAACCTGAAACTATGTTAAGGTTTCTTGATGTTTGCTTAGAACTGTTTTCAATTGAATGCTGAAAACCAATCTCATTCATCACCATGGCCAATCACAAAAGACACAGATAATTCAGCAGACCAATAAGAAACACTCGAACCAAATACATGAACTACACGTAGGCCGGCAGAAAGTGCGAGAAAATGTGTATGGGCGATCGAGTCGCGATTAGTTTTAGTTTTAATTAGGTAAATAATATAAATCACTTTGTTTCAAGAGTCGAAGTGTTTTAGCACTACTGTGCTAATTGGGGACATTGAAATAACGAAACAAATATTGTAAATTGAACAGAAACTTGTTAAAAATTCCCAGCTGGTGAGAGGCGGACTTTACCAACGTGAAGGAGTTGTATCAGGGACCACCAAGCACCATTCCTGCCACTTGGACTTGAACCCGATACCTCCGGACTGCAAATCCAGTGCCCTAACCACTTTAGGCCACGCTGCCTCCATAAAAGTAGGAATCACAAAGCGTACATTGCAGTGACGCAAAACCAAAGCAGATACCAATTACTTTTGACACTCAATGAAAAGTACTCTAACAACAGATCAGTTAGGTCATGAAACCCTTCTTTATTGACTGCTAACTAAAATGAAGACAAAAACTCCCCCTGACTGAGGGTACTAGTTAGATGGTTATTTTTTGCCACGATTTTTATTTTTCAGTTTACCGCTGTTCCCTTCCTCTCGGTGTAGAAAATGGTCAAGTACCAGATGGAGCATTTTCTGCTTCTTCCAGTTATAGTGCCAAAAATGATCCGGCACGTTCCAGATTGAACACACATTCTGATAGCAAGGGATATGGTGCCTGGTCAGCAGGGGCTAATGATGGCAAACAGTGGCTTCAAATAGACTTTGGGGAGCTGGTACAAGTGACCAAGGTAGCTACACAAGGACGACAAGACGCTGACCAGTGGGTAACCAAATACACTCTCTCTTACAGCTTAGACGGGATGCACTGGGCCGAGTACAAGGAAAACAGTGTCACGTGGGTAAGGGAAATATTTCAGCGTTGAATGTTTAGGAATAATCAAATTAAATATGACAAGAAGTTGTTACCTGAAATAAAGTGAATTCTGTTTGGTTTCACTTGGAGTCACTACTTAAAAATACAATTTGCTCCTTTGAGAGGCATTTCTGGTGAACTTGTGCACCATGCATAAAGCGTCTTATAAGGCTTCCCATTGAAACAGAAATAGCAAGTATTATATAAATTCCAGGCCAGGAACAATTGCAACATTGCTCACAGTTTAAAAGTTTCATTTAAAATCTCAATTATCTGATTTCATTAACTGAGTGAGCTTTAAAATCTTACGATTTATTTGAAATTTGCCTAAGAAAATAATCAGACTAATAGTACATTGTGTAAATACATATTAAAATAGCTAGATTCCAAATGAAAGCTATGTTCGCTCAAGTTAGCCTCCATCACTTAAATTGTAACTAATGTATGGTTACTTCCTGTAAATGGGTCCTTCTTAAAAAAAAAAAAGCCCAGTAGAGCCTGCTACTTCTTTGGCTTTTATACAATATATGCTAATGTTATCAGTTAATATTTGTACAGTGTTGAGCGAAATGTTAATGGTATTTGCAGAAGGAAATTCTAGCTGCCTTTATTATAAAAGCTTTGCTAGATTTGTCCTGTCATTATATTTCTAGTTGTCAGCAGACACTCAGATCTGTTTCACAATGTACTAACATTTGCTGTACATCTCGATTGGCGAGCATGATTACTTTACACAACACACTCTAAAAGCAACTCACGAAATTTAGTTGCTTCTTTCTTACTGCAGGGTGGCGATTCTCAACTTTTTTATTGTTCTGTTTAATTTTTAGGTTTTTCCAGCGAACAAGGACAGAAACACAGTTGTTGAACATTTACTCGTAACAGCATTCAATGCTCGACTCATGCGATTTCACCCCAAGACCTACCATGGATATACTTCTATGAGAATCGAAGTGTATCGCTGCAGAAATGGTATGTGTTTCTATCCTGTACACATGCTAGAACATGAACATGTGCCACGTTGTTAATTCTTACAAAATAAAGCTTTTGTCGAGTGACAATGTGAGACACGAAAAAATAAGGGGTGTTAAGAAAATGCCGACTCGCACTACTTTTGAGTATTGAGTCTCACCTTAATGTATATTGATTACCTGTATTGTTATTCTCTGATTTTAGTGGCATTGTAGTTTCTCGAAACAAATGGAAACGTTTGAAAAACCCGTTGGCCAAGTTTCTCTTGTTGCCCAAATTTGTTTTAGAGGGTCTGCAGCATCCCCTCCCCCCCCCGGCCCGTACACCTATGATAGCCTCTATTTGACGCGGAAATACGCTAGGATATTTGTCCGCGGACATTATCTGTTCCGAGAAGCGAACAGTTTTCCAAGAACGTAACTCGAGGAAAATTGTGAGTTTCGAGGAACAGATAACGGGCAAGGACAAATATACGAGCATATTTTCGCGCCAAATGGAGGCTGTTGTGTTTATTATCCTTCAAATGTTTTTTGCAACACGCGCGGTTTTGAAAAGTGAGAAATATCACTCGGATATTTCCCACTTTTACCTGGGGAATATTCAGTCACGTAATGCGTTTAGACCAATCGCGCCCTAGCGAAAATATCTGATGAATTATAATAGCTGATATTGACTGAGAGCTAAATTGGATAAGGGCAGATCCGAATTGCTTGTCAAAAATATGAGCTTATTGCAGTATTTTTTTTAGTTCACAGTTGTTCAGTGTCACTCGGTATGGAAGACAAACGGATCTCTGACGGTGCTTTTACAGCTTCTGGTAGTTATGACAACAACCACAGACCTTCACTTGCAAGACTGAACACTTTGTCTGATGGCAAACACGTTGGGGCCTGGTGTCCAAAATATAAAAGCACTAATCAGTGGCTTCAGATAGACTTGGGAGAAATTACTGCAGTTGCAAAAGTGGCAACTCAAGGCCGGTACAACACTGAGGACAGGGTTAAAACGTACACTCTTTCATACAGTGTGGATGGAATGCACTGGACAGGATACAAACAACGCGCTACTGAAAAGGTAAGCTACATATAGAGGATATAACATGGCCGTGCGGAGACACGAAATGTTTCTTCGAGTGTTGAGAAACATTTCACGAGTGAGCTCAGTGAACCAGTGATATACGAAACCATTTCACTTTCGCTGCGAAAGGCGCGATTTATTATGTAACCATAGCAACGTTGTTCTTTGTACTTGTGAAGAAACATGTTATTTTGACTTGTGAAGATACGTTTTCGCGCGAAAGCTCACTTGGTATTTCGTTCGTGTTTATATAATAAGTAACCTTTATGAAATGTCCACTAGTGTAATAATCCTCCTTAGATATTTTCCTATTATTCATTTTCCACGAAATTGACGGTGTTGACATGATCCAGAAAATAAACACCGTGAGACCAGCAGGCTTCAATGTGCAGTCGTAAAGATGAACGTAGTATAGTTTGAAGTAATATAAATAACAAGTCATTCTAAATTTAAAAGCAGTTTTCTTGCCCATATCAACGTATTGCTTCTATATCTGTGATCAATTTGATTTGCCAGTCAATTTACAACTGAGATATCCGCCGCCCCCTTCCCTTTTAGCATCCGCATTTTTTTTGCCACCCTTGGAATGAAAAAATGGGTGTTCAAATTGATGCATTACTCTACAGTGAACAGTTTTGACGGTCGGTTGTCATTCCCTGAAATACAAATGTTTAACTGATGCGCTTGATATTGAAGTATTTGTTGTCAAATAGTTTTGTACCTTCCAAAATACCAGATAATGTAGTCTCTGTCAGTGAATTTCTTGTCTTTCTGTGGGATTGTGCTTTTCTCTTTTTAGTAAATACACCATGTAGTCTCAAATTCATGTTATTAAGTCCAAAACGCAACGCTCAGGAGAGTGCTTACTAGATACAAAGGTTTTGATTAAGACCTTGGTGAGAGTAGACCTTAGCAAGGGCTATTAGAATCCACAAAAAAAACTGAGGGTAGCCACGCATTTTGCCAAGATAATTGACCAAATCTTGAACAAAAATGCTTGCTAACTTCTGCATTTTTCTGAAAAAGCAGAAGACGTTTCTTCACAGATTTCTAGGTTCACTGGATTTGGTCAGAGTAGCAAAATTTTGCTTGGATTTTAGACCCACGCTTAAGGGAGGCATTTTTCGACTAGGCAGTGTCAAGTATGATTGAATGTGTATTGAAATCTGGCATTTGATGGAGCTAAACTATCGGTTGCTATTAATTTCAGGTCTTTGCTGGGAACACTGACAGAAACACTGTCATTGCACACTCCCTTAAGCCTCACATCGATGCTCGCTTCATCCGCTTTCATCCAAAGACCCACAATCATAACATACCTTGCCTGAGAGTTGAACTGTATGGCTGCCGAAAAGGTAAGTTTATTTGCTGACAAAAAGCCTTAATCTCTCGTCTGAAAACTGGCGCTGAATATTTTTACTGCTAAATGAGATATTTATTCTCCACTGCTTGCATGTTTTTAGCCCTTCATAAGGTCCCAATTTATTCTTGCAAAAGGTGTTTTTTGGAGATTCTTATTAGCGTGATCTTCCTCCAGTGAAAAACTGTCTCATGCCTGTGGGAGTGGAGGACGGTAGAATTCCTGACGAAGAATTCACAGCTTCGTCCTCGTACAGTTCCAGCTATCTTCCAAATAGAGGCAGACTCAACTTATTACCAAGTGGCGGGAAATATTGTTGGGCAGCTGGTCAGAATAATGCCAACCAGTGGCTTCAGGTATGAACTATTCATTTCAGGAAGTAAAGCAGTGTTGCTCGAAAGTGAGCTTGAAAGCAAGGTTCATTTTTGTGAAATCTTTTTTCCCCTGCACACAAATTTTGCACTCCATTCTGAATGGTTCCCCAATCCCCTATACAGAGAGATCCTCTGGGTAAAATCCATAATCACGGTGCGAAGCAGAGAAGATTATATAAATATTGATTTCTAGAGTAACCACAACCTATAAACTCAAGGGATGTTTTAGGAGACCCTCCAAATCAAATTTACGGAATAGAGTAGCAGTCAGAAAAGCAGCTAAAAGCGTGAATGCTAGAATTACTTGAGGAATTGTTGGTTTTCATTGAAAATTTAAATCGTAACTATTCAATAAATATAGTCAACATTCCGAGATATCATAGATGACTGATATATAAACAACTTTGCCAAGATAAGGTTTCTGTGGGTATAAGATCTCAACGCCTAGAAATTTCCACGTGTATATTATCTATGCGTCCGGTTAATTTAATAAGTATTCATGAGTATTGTTTGTATATAATGGTCATAATGCGTTGGAATGCGGCGTTGCCACTTGTAGCATAATGTAATTTGTTCTAATAGTTCTTCGCAGTTGCAGCTTTTTTAGACAATTTCGCCGTTGGCAGTTCATTTTAGTTTTCGTGGTGCACATCGTGAGTGCGGGTCATCCTGAAGCACCTACAGCAGTTTTGTTTCGCTTTACGGGACCTTACTAGCGTCTTGACTGTTGCTCAACGAGTGACTTGTTCGTCAGATCTCAATAAAGTGCAGACGTCCACAGCTTCGTTTACCAACGTTCGATGGAAACCCAGTGAAGTGCCTTTACCCTTTTCCAAGGAAGCTAAGTCTCACCACTTAAGTGATTGGTGACCATGGTCTCGACACAGAAGAGGATAAGAGCATTAACATTGACACTTCTAAAGAAACGCTTTCTGTTTCACCTATCAGCAGCTCGTGCGTCTTATGCAGCTTCAACCATGTACTCGAGGACTGAAGATGGTTAAGAAGCCGCCCTTGCCAGGAACACATTAAGTTTTTAGCGTCAAAAGGTCTCTGTTTTGGATGTTTTTTTTTTTTTCGATAACCACGCTGCAAAGAACTGCCTTCAACAAGACTACACTCGTGTGAGTTTATACCAATTGTCCAAATTTCCACTGTGCTTCACACTCGCTCTCGTGAAAGGGTGAATGGTGAAACCAGCAGAGAGGAGCGAAAAGGTGTTGGCGGCAGTGCAACCAAAGTACGCAATGGCATGGTCAGCACTGGTAACTCGTCATGTAGCTTAACTGGGACCGGATTTCTAGGAAAGGCATGGCGCTCCTGCCAGTCAAAGTTAAAAGCAAAGTTAGTGATACCGCAATTAGGACGTACGCCGTCTTGGACAGCGGCGCGCAGTAGTTTTACATTCTGCAAGGAATCACTGATGAAGCAACTTGGCAATGACGGTTTTAAGACCAAACTCTCCTTTACCACACCAGAAAAGTAGACTTGTTGACAGCTTTCTTGTCCGAGACTTCTGGGCTATTAATTCTCTACACCAGAGCCGTCACAAAAGACGATATTTCATCTCGAGAAGATGTTGATGAGTGGCTTCACAAGAGCAGTGTTTACCCGCCTGGCGTTACTGCAGAGATCGACTTGTTAATTGTAAATGATGTCAGAGGGGTCCTCGAGCCATTGGAGGTCAAGAATAGTGAAGATTAAGGTCTCTATACCACAAGAATCCAAAACGGCTGGGCAGTAAATGGGAACGTGTTGCAGTAATGGCAGACACTGAAGCAATATCGCATCAGGTTACATCAGCAGACTTTGAGTGCTCCTCTCTTCACTTCCTGTGTTCGCCGGATGAAAGTTTATTGCATAAGAAGAATACCTTATGACCGTCCACCTGTTTGGCACTGCGCCCTCCCCAGCCTGTTCAAATTTTGCCCTCCGTAAAACAGCCGAGGATAGAACCAAGGATGTCTGTGCTGATGTCTTAAAAACGGTCATACGGAAAATTTGCGTAGACGACTGTCTAAAGCCGGTCTCTGCCTTCAGTCAAGGATGCGGTTTTTCAAGTCGGCAAGTTGTGCAGCCTACTACAGCAAAATGGTTCTCGATTAACAAAATGGGTCAGCAACAAGAAGCGCACAAGAAGTCAAGAACCTAAGCCTCCAGAAGGATGAATTGCCAATCGAACGGGCACTTGGCTTTCAGTGGAGTGAAGAGTCCGACAGATTTGGTTTTAATACTAACGTCAAATCCAGACCACCTACCTGGTGGGGCATCTAGTCCGTTGTTGGGAATAGCCTTCGACCCCTTTGACTTCGAAGTACCCCTTGCTCTGAAGGTCAAGAAAATTATCCAGGTCCTATGTCGAATATAGGTGAGTCAGGACCAAGAAATACCGACAGAGTGTGTTGGCAGAGACTTCCCTAAGTTGTCACAGTTTACTATTGATCGCTACTTCAAACCAGTCAACTTTGGCAACATAGTGTCCAGTCAGCCGCATCACTTTCCAGACGCCTCTAGAATTGGTTTTTGGATCGGTCCCATATCTATGCTTGTCTGACGGTACCGATGGAATTTGCTACACAGTCCTCCAAGACAAGTCACGCCTCTCTAATGAGTCAAAGTCCATCGTTTAGACCTTTCAGCCACAACAATAACAGACTAGTTGGATAGCCACGAAGACTGTTTTCTGGACGGACAGCACATCAGTGTTGCGCTACGTCAGGAACCAAACCAAGCGATTCCACACGTTTGTTGTTAATTGTATCGAAATCATACGGGACGATTCGAAACCAGACCAGTTGAGGCATGTGAGGGAAGGCCTGAATATAGGTGACGATTTTTCAAGAGGGTTATCGGCAGAATCTTTTCTTAGTTCTGAGCCCTGTGTACCAGGGGGCAGCGTTTCTCTGGAAGCAGACAGAGCTGGGGTCACATGTTTCTTTGTCAGTGGGCAGTATTTCAGATGCAGATTTACAGTGAAGGTGTCTACGTGACGTCAGGGGTTGTGCCCTTTTTTCCTTTGGTAGAATACTTTCGAAGATGGTCTTCCTTGCACCGTCCCGATCTCAAAAGGTATCTGGCAGATATCTACTGGAAAAGACGTTCCAAAGATTACATCCCGTTACTTAAAAAAGACAGACGTGCCTACGACCACGTAGAAATTTAGCTGTGGAGACGTCGTGTTGGTTTCTGTTGAGAATTCTCATCTTAATTCGTGGCACCTTTGGAAAATCGTCGAAGCTCCTGCTAAAACCTCAAAAGCATATTTTTGGGGAAATGATGACGTCACACGGAGACCGGCAATCCCTCAGTCGAACACTGTAAATTTACCCCCGATTCCTCGAACTAATTTTCAAACCAATTTTGGTTTACCTTGTAGGTTCGAAATATCGGGATTCCAAAGTAGTTGTATTTCTAAAACGTTCGACAAGTATCCAAAACGTGTTTACTTCAATGTCACATTTAACTCAAAGAAATGATCACATTAAGCCTAAATTACAAACTGTGTGAATATAAAATCAAGGCAAATTTCCTTCTTTCTGTACTGGCCTGTTGAAAATGCTCAATTTTGCATGCATCTCATCCGCCATCTTGGTTGTTCAAGCGGTATTTCGAACTTTCCTAGTTTTCACCAAAATGTGAACTTAAAGCATATTTGTGAAAATAGTTCACTAAAAGGGTCTTTTTGACGCAACAAAAGAAATCATGTAGTCAAGTTCTCCATATTTACAGGCAGTGGCTCTTAAATGGTTGTCCCGTAGGTCAAACGATGAACTATGCTAAATGAACAGTTATTGTACTACAAGAAGTATATTTTTTCAATTTGTCGAAGCTCTGGAGTAATAATTATAACTTAACGTTTCAATAGCAAAACTTAATGAGTGATGTTTCTGTTACTTTATGGCCGCCATGTTAGTGCCCCTCATGGTGCCACCAACATGGCATCTCCGCAAATTTGGCTGAAACATTTATGAAATGATTGAAAACCGCAGAGACCTAAATCTTGGCAACGTTGTCTATATATCAATCATTTGTAATATACCATATTTTTGACTTTATTCAATAAATGCTAAAGATTTTTATTTTTTATGAAAACCAGCAATGTTTTGTATCTCTTAAAGGAAACTGTTTGGCACCGTAATCTGCTGAATCTTTGATTTTCAACTTAACGTTATTAGAGATCAGAGACGCAATATTTTGCCACCTTATAAGAAATGTCATTATTTCAGGTAAACCTGGGCCAGTTGTACAATATAAGAGGCGTGGCCACTCAGGGTCGACATGATGCTGATCAATGGGTGACCAGTTTCTCATTGGCTTACACCGCAGACGACTTCAACTGGGTTTACATCCGGGAAAACAGTCAAGTCAAAGTAAGTTAAAAACAAGAGTCCTGAAGATGACATTGCTACGGTAGAAGCAGTATCCATTTTTATTGCACAAAGTTTACTGTGGAATGGTGCCCCAACCAACAGAGTTACCCGGCTAACCGAGTCAACTTTTCATGAGTTTCTTTATAAAACGCATTAAGGCGTTGAAATATTAGATAAGGTAACCCGCTTTCCCTGGGCACCCTGTCTACTTTCCCGAGGCACCCTTCAAGGTGTTCTTTTGTCATGTAAAAGCCTCGACCCACCTGGGTTTCCCGGCAAGCCTTGGTGAAAAGACCGTGAAAGCAGAGCTATAATCCAAGGCAGCTTTCCACGTTACTACCTCTACTGACTACGCTCGCTCAATTAATAGAGTGCAAAATAATAGCACTACTCACTTAAAGGCAGCCACTAGAGGAACGAGTGATAAAATATTAACCTTGCCGCCAAAACATTTCTTTTTTGCGCCATCTTGTTGCTCTGCTTGGCGACCGTCTTAAAAGATACCCACTGACTATCCTGCTTAGGTGAGTCGTACATAAAGGCGAGCTATGTTTCAAATCTCCTAGCCGTGTAGCCCCGTTAGCCGGGGCACTCTGCCTCCATGTACGGGGACTAAATCTATTTAACAAGCTTACTTGGAAGCCAACTGTTTTGAAACGCGCTTAAAAGAACACAAAAAGCCCGGGATTTTGAGGATTTAGTATTATGGTAGTTTTAATACGGATTGAAAAAAGATCAGTACAGTTAATTAATATCAAAACCCAGCAGGCACTGATCCATAGACTGACTGGTAGACTGAGTGACTAATCAATCGCTTAACTGATTTATTGATTGACTGACAGCTAGGCGGATTCCTTAATCTAGTGATTGATTGACTGACACATTCTATCTGCAGACGTTTTTCGGCAATACCGACAGATCTACGGTTACAAAACATTTCTTCAGTCCAGACACCCAGGTTTTGGCCAGAAGTGTTCGGTTCCATCCTAAAGCTTGGGCTGGTCACATCTCGATGCGAGTGGAGATTTATGGTTGCCAAGAAGGTAAAACGATTGACTTCTTTTTCTTTGATTTCCCAAACCTTTTAAAAGAACACAAGAGTTGAATTTGCGTCATTGTTTAAATCAGCTCTTTCTTAAGCCCCTGCCAAACGATTGCAACATTGTTGGGCGCAACACGGTGCGCGCATTTGGCCACCCTGTTGCAACGTCTTGGGCCGGGTGTTGTTGGCTTCAGTTTGAAAACGGTCCAATTTGAGCAAACAACAACCAAAATGTCACCACACGTCGGAACAGGGTAGCCAAACGCGCGCGACATGTTGCGCCCAACAATGTTGCGATATGTTGGGTTGAAATGTTGCGATCGTTTGGCCGGGGCTTAACTATAGACGGATTGGTTTGGTTCCCGCGTTGCAACGATGAGAAATCCACACACCATCTCTTAATATCCTCAATGGAGGATCACTGTCAGCTCACCTCACCTATCCTTCATGAATAGATGTCACAGAAGGTCTTTACAGAGCGCTTTCATTCTTTTCTATCTGCTGCAGCTCTTCGTACTTCCTTCCAGGATTTCCAGCCAGCCTCGTTCCCTTCTTTCTCTACCGTACGTCTCCAGGTGGTTGGAGGGTCACTTTATGTTATGTTAAATATTCTACTCTGTTAGGTACTATCTATCTACTAGGTCTTCACTTCCTGTCCTTTTTAGAAGCTGAAGTACTCTATATGTGAATTTCCTCATATGTCTTCTGTAAGATTTTCATTTTCCGGTTTTTTAACAGCTCGTAGCTGTTTTCTACCTCTGGGAATGGAGAGTGGCCATATTTCCGACAGCGCAATATCAGCATCGACATATTATGACGCCAAGCGCATTCCCCAGTTTTCCCGCCTTAACAATATCCCAGCTTCGGGGAAGGCCGGGGCCTGGTGCACGCGCACTAACAATGGTAACGAATGGCTGCAAGTTTAGGGCGGGAAACCACAGTCACCAAAGTGGCGACACAGGGGAGATATGATAGTGAAGACCGGGTAAGGAGCTACAGTTTGTCCTACAGTGTGGATGGCTCGCATTGGGCCTGGTACAGACTCATTGAGGGACTTATTAAGGTATGAAATACAATCTTTGTTCAGATGTCTTTTAGATTTCTGGTTAAGGGAGCATGATTATAGAGCTCTAGATAAGTCTAAAGATCATTGACTTTTGATTTTACCTGTGTCTTTTTTGTCAGTCAGTTTTTGGGGCTCGATAACGAGCCGTGAATGGGAAAAAGCTCGGTTTACCAATTCCTATTTCGAACAGCAAAATAGATCCGTTTAACATGATACGATCCTATGAATCAGCGTAATCAAAAAAGTTTTGTTGTCAGTGTCTTCGCTGTTACCTAAAAAATGTGACAAGAGAAAGGGGCTAAAACTGTCTCATCTTAAGGTAATGTTCCTTTGGTACAAAATTGACTCGAGCCTTATGAATTTCCCAGGTTTTTGGAGGTAACATCGACCGTAACACTCCAGTTTATCATTCTCTGCATTCGCCAGTTCAAGCCAAGTATCTTCGTTTCCACCCCAAGACTTGGTCAAGTCACATTTGCACGAGAGTAGAAGTTTATGGCTGCCAGGAAGGTAAGTATAGCTTTGTTATATATGGCAGATGTTTAGTGAAATCTTACGCGCGCTCTTATGGTTGATATATGGCCAGGTGACAATCGGTGGGTGACAATCGAAACACGTTCTCTTCCAACTAACCAGAGCTTACTTTCTCTTGCCATTTATTTTTATGTTTATTAGCACAAAAATTCCAACACTACAGAGGTGACCAAACAGAAAACTTCTGAACGCAAAATAAAAACGTTGAGACCGTCGCTGTGTTGACAATTTTAAATAAATAGAGATTCATTCAAAATAGGCCATTTCGGATATATTAACACTCTAAGGTTTAGCTACGAGGCTTGAGGAACAAAACGTGGGGTATTGGATTCTATCCAATGGCATTATGATACGGAGCGCCAAATGGTTGATCATTGACTGTCTTGGGGATATGTGTTGTGGAAGACATTTATCTGACACATCATTTTCAGTTCGCCTTCATTTGTATTTTTCAGTCTTCAATAAAGTATTTGAACTGTTATTTATGTGTCTGTAGTTAATTAACCTGGGTAGGATTGTATAGATTATTCACCCCCTCAATCTCGATGCGGTTTCTTTTGTATTATTCCCCCAAGCCTCCGCATCACGTTTTTGATATATCGCATAGGCGGATTTAGGGGAGAGGCCGAGGGGGCCGCGCCCCCCCCTTTCTTTTCTTGTTTTTTCAAGACGTTTTTGTACGAACCCAACCCTTCTAACGTCCTTTGAGTGGTGTTATAATTATACAATCAGGTTTCAGTTTTATTCAATTTCGGAGCTTTCCTTAGTTAAAATATACTTTGTGTTAACAATTACAATATATTATCAAATATTCAAACTAACTTAACCCAAAAATTAAAATTCGCGCTCATTGTTAACGCCAGATGTAACATGCGTTTCTTTCGGTTTGAAATGACGAGGAACTCCGGACACGAATATTGTCACGCCGTGTCCCTTGCTGCACTGCTGAAGAGTGAAATATTTTTCTGAAGTTTTCGAGGAAAGCAAAGAAGACACTGTTTACATTTCATTGTGAACCAGGTGAGTA
>Ga0126338_10000562_pt1 | contig 20568 bp, 12 predicted proteins | sample OrbCmetagenome_2_FD_92529 | JGI IMG/M metagenome (GOLD analysis project Ga0126338, IMG submission 92529) | Coral microbial communities from Petempiche,Puerto Morelos, Mexico - Orbicella C C metagenome | ecosystem: Host-associated > Invertebrates > Cnidaria > Coral | place: Petempiche,Puerto... | reverse complement strand
CATATGTCCTCTGACGGGCCAGTACTGGTTCATGTGATCGTCACTCGGTGAAACAAGTTCGCTTGCAGCCAAAGTCACATCTAGAGAGCTGCTGACCAGAGCACACAGCTGAGAGTCTTGAGCTGCCACCTCCTCTCTTGGGGTTCCTGTGGGAGTTGGCGTGACTGATACAAGCTCAACAGGTTCCATTGCTACGCCTAAATCCAAGTTACGCGGAATAGAGTTCATACAGTGGTGTGGTTTGGCTTTGGACTGACGGTCTGAAGGAACACCGACTGAAGAAAGAGGCAACAAAACACGTCCTTGCCTTGCCGCTGTCAGTTTATCACTGACTGCTTTAATCATGCTTGACTCCAGTTTTGTGCCTTGGGTGGAGTTACCCAAGATCCTGTCACTACTCTCCTCATCTGTAACTACCTCCTCCACAGGAGGGGTGAAGTGTGAGTTAATATCAATATCAAGCAACATTCGCGAGTTTTCATCAAGTACAGTTTGCTCCAGAGTCGTCGGTATTTGTTCCGATTTATTCAGGTCTTTGCTCATATCAGCTTTCACTTGTTTACCGCCTGGCAGTACCTCAGCTCTTGGACTTGAATGTTGCTTTGGTTGAACTTCTAAACCCAAAGGCAATTCTTGGTCAACTGCCATGCTATTGAAAATAGAGAAAAGAAAAGGTGAGTAAACGTACAACTGCAATCTTTTTTCTAGTGCTATAATTTCCACGCATCTTGTTTACCTAAAACGGACTTGAGGGGAGACTGAGGGGAGAGGGGATGGGGTCATGGCTGTTTTTAGGTCCTGCGGCCAGGTTACAATTGCTGCACAAGCTGAACAATTCACAAAATGAACTTCATAAAATCGAACAGACTTAATACCGAATTTTGTTTGCACTGCAGACTGATTGGCAAATTTATTTTACTCAGTCTTGTTCCTGCCATATAAGTCATACAATACACACAAGAGGACATCCAGTTTGTCAAATTCACCACAGCAAATAACATCACAACAAAACTGACCAATCAGTTTCAACATACCAGACTTCTACCACCACCACATGAAATGCACTTACCACTTTTCAGTCAGTCACAACTCTATATTCATGAACTACTGATACTCCTGGCTTCAAACCATTTACTACAGTATGTTGAATGAGTTATGATGTAGCTTGAAAATTACAGAAAGGCGAACATCATTAATAACTGGATAGCTCTTTACCTTGGCTTGAGATGCTGAAGGATTCCAGCAATAACTGACTTTGGAAAGTCTCCAAAATCTTCCAGCCTACAAAAGAGATAATGTTTTCACAAAATGTATAAACAAAGTTCATTTAATCACATTCCACTGATGTCCTGTGACAGTCAGTGAGTGAGTGTAGTTACTAGAAGAGCCAAAGTTATTAATAATCTTATGGAAACAAAGCTATATAGTAACTGTTTGTTCTCATACCCATATTTGGAGAGGTCCAGGTGCTGAACATGAACTCGGCGATGAGAGCTTGCCCGGCTTGGACTGTAAGGTAGTCCTACAGTAGGAGATCGGCGAGGCTCAGGACGTTTCTGGGAAAAGAGAGTTCAAAATAATCTCAATAGTACAGTCACGTTACTCAACCACAGAGTCAAAAAAGCATTGTAATTGAGTTAAATTTAGGCTGGCTTACAAATAGATCTAGTGGAGGTTGCAGTGGGGAGGGTTGAGGAGGGGGAGAGGGTGGGAGGACGGAAGACTGGTTGGACAGTTGGACAGTTGGTTGGATAACTTCGATTATCAACTACTATTAAACCAGAAATTATTACAATTTGTGTATCAATAATTGTCATTTTTATTATTTAATAAAACTTAAACAAATTATTCACCTTTAAATAGCCAATTACAATGTAGTCTGCCATTAGCTTGTTAGAGCATCCACTTGTTTTAGTGCTGTCACAGGCTAGACTAGCTTTAAGGTAACTGTGAGACTTGACAAGAAGGTGAGACTGGCACTTTTTTCTTTGTGAACCGAGACATAACGATTATTTAAATTTGAGACCGAAAATTCACAGTGTTTTAAATGCAAGCACAAGATGTTCAGACTCTAAGACATTCAGACGGTGTTTGTAAAAACAGACAGATAAATCAGAGACAGCTTTGTGGAAAAAAATTGAGACTGCCAGATGCAGCTTGTTGTTTATAACTGCCAAAAAAAATGAGACTGCGAGACCCATGCAATTTGATGGAAATTTTGCAAGACCCATGGTTTTTGAAGGACCATTTGCCTGCACCCCTGGCTTTGACAAGTTCTTCCAAACTTTCCCTAACTTGACACGAAGAAAGAGGAAATGTACATGTTTTCTATTTCTTTTAGACAACACTAGTATTTATTACACTAGTCTAGTAATAAATAAATATTTTTAGCCTAATATTTTTAGGCAAACGTGTGAGAAAAAAGAAAGGAAAATCAGTCTAGTTTATGAATATTAAATTCAAGCTTAAATGTTATTTGTCTTTGCTTATGCCATCATTACAATTAGTACATCAACAGCTTGTGCTGGTTATGTTTTTCCATAGAGTCATAGAGGTATAGCTCTTAGTGCATGCTTTATTTCAGGGTGTTTTCTAAAACATATTGCAGTTCAATTTCTCACTGGTTTTGTTTTCTCCATGGTAGCTGGGATCATGTCTTCTGTGACATCTTTAAATGCTATTCTATGAGGGTCTTTCCTCCTTGCAATGGACCTGAACATAAACAAGAAACAATTCTTTACTTTAAAGCAAATCATTCTTTAAATAATTAATAACACTAGTGTTAGAGAGTGCTAACCAGCAATCTCTGAATTGCTACTTGTTTATTGATCTAATTACACCAGTTGTCCAAACTATCAGGCTTTACCAGAGGTTTTACACTAAAAAAGGTTATAGCAAAGTTGAAGAAGCTAGTTTGTCAGCAGTTGTACAAATGGGAAGCAACAATGCGTGATGGTAAGTTCTGTTCAGATTGGCCATTTACCATTTACTAAAAAAACCCCAATTTACCAAAAGATACTAAGGATCCAAGATAGCAGTGAAGAATTGCAAATGGTAAGCACATTTTCCACTTGCATATTTCATTTGGAAATTTTGGACTATATGTACCTTTCAAGATGTTCCATTTATTTCAAAAACGTTCTGGTCAGTAAAGCCAAACATGTTCAAGCTCTGGCTCAATCATTGTGTTGAGTTCTTTACGTGCTATTCAGCCAGGAGGTGTAATTTAAAACAGGTGTTGGTAAACTGCATAGTATTAAAGGCATTCATGACCAGTAATTGACTTACAACCCATCCACATAACAGAAACCAGAAATATGTAAAGCGCCAGCAGTGGCCCACTATATGTAGCTGTAAGGAACCCATAACTTTAGATTTACTCCAACCTACACAACTGTCACCTTTTAAGTGATAGATCCTAACTTTTTGACTTTCTTTATTTTTTAACCTTTCAGTTTACATGATAATACTTTAAACACAGAATTTTTTCACATAAATATTATATAATTTTATTCAGCAAGTTCATACTGGTTGTAAACAAAGAAAAAACTCACCCAGTGCTTTTTGCCTTTCTCTTTTTTCTCTGCAATTGTACACATTAACACAGGCAGTTCAATAAAAGGGAAAAAAGGAAAAAGTAATTCATTTATATTGGATGAGGTCTAAGCAAAATATGTGTATCTTGATTTGTTAGTGGTGAGCACATCAAATATCATTTTCCCGAAGCTGAAGACTGATTTGCAAGACACGTACATGTATGTGTAAATCAGACTGTATAGACTGATTTATTATATATTAAATGACTTAAATAATCAATATAAACATAACTGTATTTACTGTGTTATTAGGCATTGTTAACAGTATTTAATTCAATCATAATAGAGGGTGGTAAAGGGGGTATAGATCACGTTTCATGGAAAATAAAGCAGCCCTTTCACAATTCACAAAAAATACAACATTGGCATTTCACGCTTCACGGAAAATAAAAGAGAACATTTTGGAAAATCACAGTTCACAGCGACTATGGAAATCATGATTCATGAGGAAAAAATTAGCCATTTCACATTTCACAGGAAAAAAAAGGGCCGATCATAAGTCACGAAAATACCCTTTACCACCCTCATAATACATATGGCAATTTAGTAGCATCTCTTTTTTTGTTTACTGTAAGCATCTGTACAAGTAAGTTAAAAGAAGTAAATTACCCTGCTGGTTTGACACCATACGAGATATGCTGAAGTAATATACACGTCCTTCCAGTCTTGTAACAGCTCATCATTTTCATACAATTCATGGACACCAACAACTGATGCATTGCCCTTCTCATGGTGAATATCAGTGGCTTCTGAGCCAGCTTGCAATTTCTTCTTCCACAGCATGCGTTTCTGGTAATCTGTTAACACCGTTGGTGAAACAGGAGATGGACGAGGCACACAGACAGTTGGGGTGCATGAAGATGACTGACGCTGACTACTGAAAAATAGAACAAATGTCAAATACAACATATCCTTACACAAGCTGCTGTAAACATGAGGGAGGGCGATTGGAGAGCAGAAAAGGTCTTGACAATGTGTACCCAAGTCACAACTGAGGGTTCTTCAAGTTACTCAACAAGTTAGTCGAGTTACTTAACAAGTATTTAACTGTACATGTACAAAGCAACTATTCCTCTTTCTTTTAAACAAAATTTAAATGGATGATGTCCTTTGTCCATCAGCCTCATAAACAACAGATGACAAGAGTGTACATTACATTGAATGACCCAAATGATGAAAGTGAAAGTTAATGACTTGTGTTGTTTTGGAATTGGTACCTCTAAGGGGTGAAAAAATTTCAAGCCATGCCCACAAAACAGGATCTTGAGTTCTTTTCAAATGGAAGTCCACCCGGGTTTTTTTTTTCCTGCTTTAGATAGCAGCATTGATAATGCTATGATTGATTTAGCTTCATGACAACAAAACAGGGTGTTACATGTAGCAGTTTTTAAATTAACCACTGTGGAATTAACTTGGCTATTATATAATACAAAAGCTTGGAATTTGTACCTAACCTCAGATCAGGCGATAATGAGGGTAATGATGATGACTGGTGATGATATCTGTTTGATTGTGATGTTTTACGGCCATTGATTGGTGCACTGTTCTGTCTGAGGTCTGCCTCCCCAAATGCATCAACAATTTTCAGTGTTGGAAGAGAGCCTGAAATTCAAATAATCAATTAACAACTCTATCCTATTTCAATACTGGAAAAATGTGCTGATTAAATTTGTTTCATCTTTGATTATAATTAATTGAGTCTTGGGTAGGAACAATGGCCAATTTGTTACCGTGGAACTCTTTATAGGGCTGTCCAGGTTTGAGCCTGTGGCATTATATGTTGTGTGTTGATGGAAGTTATACATTTGCGATTTTTAGTAACTAAAAGCACAACAGCAGCTAATTTGATAGAGTCATTAAAATGATCTCACTTGCTCACCTTCGTCACTTTTCCTTCTGCTTTTAGCCAGACTATCGAAGTCTTTTTCTTCTACTGTTTCATTACTGTGAATTCCATTTCTCAGTCTAACAGCATCCTTTACTCTTTGTAAATTTGCTCTCCAACACTCAGGATGCTGGCATAAAGAACCGCACGAACTTTCACTTTTCATTGCCGTGAATTGTGTCAAGCAGATTCTTGGTATGTTGTTAGTAGCCACAGGTTGGAAGGAAAGATTACAATACAGGTAATCTACATCTATTTGCTGGAAAAGCCATAAAAGCCGTGAAACTGCACCAACAACAACTCACAACTAGCCTTTTGCTTACTGGTGACGTCACAAATCTTCCTGGCAACCGCTCGCGGGAGAATCTCACGGGACAAAGAGTTTAGAACGGGTAATCCCGTAATCAGTCGTAGACCCGCCCTTTCGCCCAGACCTTGCGCATAATTCAGAAATAGCTGCGGGAGCTTGTCACGGGAGTCGATGGTGCAGTTTCTCTTTGTACGGAGAATGAAATAACATGGTTCTTGATAATCTTTGAGTTTTTATGGCTCATCATTCTACGTCAACCAGTATGCATGTGAATCCAGTAGCTCAAAGTTATAAACAGAAGGCTGAAGGGGAGGACAAACGGCTCATTGAACCTGGTGAGTTCAACAAAACATGTCGGCCTCCGACACTAATCGATGTTTGATCGCACCCAGCCGCGATCGAGTAAATTTCACCTTCCTTCTTTAGGATAATACTTTTCGTTTTACAGGTAGATAGAATAATTAGGAAAATCAGAACTACATGTAGTTATAGTAAATAGAATAACGTTAGATTGTATGTAAAATTTTGAGCTAATAAGGTAATATTTAACTTTGAAATTAAGCTCAGTTGCTTCCTGGAAAGTATAAACATGCGATCGATCAGGCTTTCGTTTTCATTATTGGCTGCCATTTGTTCTTTGGTCCTAGGTTTAATTAGAGCTGAAGTGCTTTTCCTAAGACGTCTGATTTATAGAACAGCGCAATTTTGTTTGGGAGGCCATTTCAAGAGTTTTCGAGACAAACTTAAATATTTTGGGGAGTTAGTTCAGTGCATTTCTAACAACTAGATTGTGATCTCAAGTTTTCTATCAGGCATACAAATCAAGAGCTTTTAATCTAATAGTTTTGATAGCGTAAATCCACAGGTCACTCGAAGCAAATTATCTGAACCCTCCTAACAGAGACACTTCAAAAGCTGCCAAAGGTTGGAATATACTGCACTTCCCATCTGTTCTCCATGTAATGAGTTATCAAGGTCCCAGTCCCTCTCTAAAGATCTCAAGCAATATCTTGGGTTTTTTACAGGTTTATAGTAGAATTATAAGTTATGTTACTCGGCAAGTGGATCATGTATACTGAAGGCATCCATGCTCTAGTGTTGATCAATACCCCCGCTTGACCCTTGATTGGCATCTAGGATAGGCCTTGGTGGATTGTGCTCCTAAAAGTGGCATATTGTGCTACTAGCAGTGCTCAAAATTTTGCTAAATCATGCCAAAATTATGCCAGAATTCCTAAATTATGCTCCTGATTTCCGAAATTACGCTCACAAAATGACGTATATTCTGTACATATAGGCGCGCAATAACGACACCAAATTATGATGTTTTTCAAATAAACTGTTGTTGTAAATTTGTTTGTGGTTTATGGCAGTTTGTCTCGGCCTTCAGCTGTCCAAATTAGCTGATTGCATCTCTGAACTGTTTGAAAATGCCTTCAACGACTTAACAATCACACTTGTATATACTGACTGAACCAAAAGAATATAGTACTCTCTTGATTTAAACTAACTCAAACTATAGCAAACTATAACATTGAAAGTATCAAGCCACAAAGTAAATCAACTTGTCTTGACAGTTCTGAGTTCTTTCAGCACCAATAATTGCTTGAATAAACATGGATAAGAATAGTATACACAAGTCAACATCAGCGCTTATTGTACTGCAACATTACGCTGGTCTGGAGATAGTCTGCAAGAGCACTCTCCTGCTGATCGCTAAATTTGTCAGAATTCGCCAAAAGAGGCCTAGTAACTAAGCATGTCAGAACAAAGTCAATACGTCAAAGTCAATTAGCGTAGCAAGAACATACTACCTAAATGTAATTTATTTATGCAGAAAGTACAGCATATTTACTAAATTTTATGAATTTATGCTCCAAAAAGTGCTAAAAGTTGCTAATTATGCTGTGGCAGTGCTCGTTTGAGAAATTATGATTTTTGCCCCAATTATGTCAAAAATTACGCTAGCACAATCCGCCGAGGCCTATTGGCATCTCGATTGACACAAAATCATCATCCTGACCGATACTCCCTCAACACTCAATCAACACTCAATGAACATCTCATATGACACCCGTTTGACACTCAATCAACATATGGTTGATATTTGGTCGAGTATCAATGGATTCCTATGCAGCGATCAAAAATTAGTTGACTCTTGACCAACTGTGTCAAGCTGTGAGGTGTCAATGGAGTGTTGATCAAGTATCAATTGAGTGGTGATTCCTATTATTTGGCCTGCACCAGTCTCCTTACTATTTTTTGATTACCTTGCATTAATGGTTCATATGAACTTGGCCAGTTAAGCCTTAGTTTACAAATACAAAGCCAATCAGAATGCAGTCTAGCTCAGGTGAGATGAATGTAATAATGTGAAATGAAAAAAACCAGCTGGGGTGAAAATAAAAAATTGCATTGTGGGAAATTGTCATGTATTTCCTTTGTAACAGTCTATAAGAGTTTGACTATATTTCTTCATTTTTGACAATGGTTAATGACATGAAGGTATGAATCTAGAACAACGAGACATGGCCAGCTTCTATGTCAGCAATGTTTGCACTCAGTTCACAGATCACCAAATTAGGGCTGTCCTGAACTAATTAAGTCAGACATCATCCAAAGGTTAACAGGCTTTCATGTGTTTCGGCAAAAGCAAAAGCAAAAGCTCAGGTGCATTAGAGACAAGTCAGTGAGCAAAGAGAGCCGGTGAAGGGCCTGGCCTGGCATCGGCTTGCTTCATATAAATAATCAATCTTTATTTGCACTCACTCTTGCAAAAGAAAAAATTACAATTTCAATGAAAATATTAACCATAGGGACTAGCAGAGCCAGACAGCCAGTTCACTCGCCAACTTGTCTGTCACAGCTTCATCTTTGCTTGTGCTGTGGCATACTAGAGCCTGCTTGCAAGCTAATCAGGATTTTTCAATAGTTAACAGTTTTCGTGCGACTGCAGAATTGACTGCAACAACCAACTACCATTTAACTGAAGACTAACCCAAGCAAGCAATAGTCAACAATGTTGATACAACAATGTCTCTTTAAGTAACATGTACAGTATAAACAATATACTATTATTATTATTATTATTGTTATTATTAATACCTATATTCCCACTTCTCTTGTCGTTTTCAGTTGACAAAGAAGTCGATCTCAGTCAGTGAATGGAAAAATAAAAGAAATGTCTTTCTTTTTAATTCTTTTTCATGTTTTGTTTATTTTATTTAAATTTTTGATTTTGTTTCAACCACTGTTGGCCCATGTGCAGCCTTTGTTCCCAGAGTATTCCAATATTCAAATTGTTAACGTAAATTTTATGACGTAATTCTATAACGTAATCGTGAATACAGTGAAAATTCAAATGTACAACCATCAAACATTTGGAACTGAAGATGACATAGGAATATCGAAACATGTTTTGTAAAATGGAAATGTTGTTTCCTTTTTAAAAAATTGCTGTTAGTATGCTGTTTTTACAAACCTTAGAAATGTATGAATGCTATTTTTTAGATACTGTAAGTATTAGTTTCCCCTATTCCCTGCAGCAATCAAGAGAAAACAACTTTTCACTGGTAAATAGAGTACTGGCTGCTGCACACGATTAGCTGCTGCACACAATTAAAGCATGAGACCCACTTTATTAATGTTAGCATCAAACGGATTGCTACATATTGAGCCACAATAAGCTATGAACTGACATGCCTGCTTTCCGTCTGGAAATACCCTTTAAATAGAGGAAACCTGATCCCTCCCAAATGCAGAGCCAGGCACTAAAGACCTTGAGGGAGAAAGGCCACTACACTAAATTAAGACAAAATCCGATAGAAAATCGAGCAATTTCAGGTTTTAGTGGACAAAAATCTGGTACCAGAATAATTTTAAGTATTTTACAGTTATTTTTACATTTTCTGAAAGCTAAATACATAAATAATTGCCTGAAATAACTCCAAAAACAATTTCCCATGGGAATTAGGGAAAATTAATTTCAAATTTCAGTGAACTTGTGCAAACATATGCCAAATTTCATCATCAGTTTCATTTCACCGGTACTTTCAAGTGTTTCATATGAAGTTCAACATTCATTTTCGACGTTTGGTGTTGCTAGAAATGATTTTTTTTTCAGACGATATTTAAAACAGTCGCAGAGAAGTTTGCAATACAATGTAAATGATGTTGGTACCAAGTTTTTGTCCACTAGTTACTCGAACTTCTGGTGGATTCCCCCTTAACTTGTTACATACAGAACAAGTAAACAAAATATAGTCAAAAGCGCAGTTAGGCAGCAACACCAGTCTAGAATGACTCTCCTCAGTAAAATCCCACCGATACATGATCTCTATTCAGATGATCCTATGGCCATGAAATGATCCTATGAACCATGAAAAGGTACATTTCTTGCTATTCGTTGAATCGCAGCAAATAACAAATAGTTTCAGGCCACGAACTATCATTGACTCAGAAACAGTCTTCCATCTGATTAATAATTATTATCGATACACTCCTCCACAAAATTTAAGCCCACCAGCTCTGACCACATTTATTTGTTGTAATTTTATTCCACTTTATTTGAGCTTTCCATATTTATTTTTGTCTTTATATTGTATATTTGATATTGCACTCATGTTAATGGGTGATTTTGCAAGAATCCAATGTTATTAAATGTACACACGGTGTGATAATCATGGCACGTTTATTGCCGCCGAGTGTTTGGTGTTTTAAAAGCTTCTGTTATGTATTTGATGTATTGCGAGTGTTCCGACAAATGCTTATAAATAACTGATAAATTAGAGTAATTACTTGCAAAAAGAAGGAGGCTGTAAGCAGGTGTAGTTTGGAGTCACGTGACATTTGTTTTTCCGGAGAAAGCTACCGCTAAAGTCGCTTATCCTTCATGGAGTTAAATCAGAAGGAAAACGCTACATTTTCTGAACCAAGTAAGTAATCACATCAACTGTATTTAAAGTCTTGCCTTTTACTTCATTTAGTGAAGTAGACACGGGGACAAAAATAATAAAAGCTTCGGCAACTGAAGCTCGTGCAAGAGAATTTTCTTGGTCGAGGGAATTGGGAAATTTTCAACATTAACGTTAACTATACTTTATTTTTTATATTCTGCGAATTCTGTCGTCAAAGTATTCGCTGACCTGACAGTTAGGCAGTGAAGCGTGTTTAATATCATGAGCGTTTTTGTTTTGAAAACAGACACCACCCGGCCGGCCGTCCGTCTGATCGCTATCCTTCTCTTTGTCGACTTTTTGTGCAACGTTCAATATTTTTTTCATGTTAAGGTTCGAACAAATAAAATGCTAAAAAGCACACAAATTTAACATTTTTTCGCGACATATTTTTCTGTTTTGAATGCTGTATGTAAATTACATGAAATCGTCGGAAGTTGCATGGCGCATATGATTTATTTATTTTCTTTTTAGCCTCCTTGCGCATTCACGCTTCTCACCCTTTTGAATTGTTTATGAACGCTATTGTCAAAAAAAAGTGATTCGGTGGAAACCTTGGAGACATCGTAATTTTTATAAAGATGTAACTGTGGGTGTTCAAATGCAAATAATAATTGTGTATTGCTTAAGTACATTATTAGCTAGGTACAGCTCTTAATGCTTTAAGGTTTTCGACAAGCCGTAACATTCATTCGACATTTTTTCGCTTCAGTGTTTAGGTAAGTCGGTCGAAATCTTTAAACTCTCTGTTTTTCTGCGAATATTAGCTTATTTCTTAGTCGCCGAAGGAATTAATTTTAATTTAGTCCTTTAAGTCGCGTACTGATGGCAATGTGGTGTCTGAAGATAGTAACAAATAAAGTGAATGATGAAAGACTTCTGCTTGGTTTTATAATAATACAATTACAGATCGCAAGGAAAATCTTGGAATGGGGTTATGCCTTATGAAAAGTGGCCACCAGTGGCCCAAAAAAATTATGTAAACTACTATGGCAGGTGTTAAGAAAGCATTTAAAAATGAAATCTATTAACCACCTTCTTGCATCAGTGCAGCACAAGTAAAGTTAGCCAGGATGCAGATGTGTTTTCACCAGCAATGAGTGATTAATAATGGTAATAGGACTGAGTGGAGTCCAATTCGGTCTGTAATCATACAAGTGATGAACAAACTTGGACGACCGCGAAGCGAGAGCCTGATTTGTTAATCACGAGTATGATTACAGACTAAATTGGACAACACGATGTCCTGTTACCAATTAATCAAAACTATGACAAAATTCGAGAAACGAACAAACCATCGATTGAGCGCTGAACGATTAAACGTCGTTATAAATGCTGAAAAACACAGCAGTTTACTCAACAAAGTGCACCGTAACAGTGCACGCAAAATGACGTGTACTGTCCAATTACAAGCATGACATGTATATACTGTTCAATTAATGCTCAAATTAGGCTGCTGATAGCCAATCACATTCGAGAATTTTGTTATAGTTTTGATTAATACTATTATTATACATTGAACTCACTATCTCTTTTCTGATTGGCCGAAAATGTACAGTGAATTTTCGAAATCAGCGTCTGTGACATCATTTCTGCAGATTATATAATAATCACATATCAAGGGCATTCAAGGTCACGGGTAATCATGTCAAGTTTGCGTGCTTTGTGTTGCTTGCCGTCAGTGAAGAAGCATTCGCTGTATAATAAAACAATCATTAGATTCGGTTTTTGTGATATCCAGAATAATCAAGGTCTCGGTAAGGGTTTTCAGCCTCAGCCTTCGGCTTCGGTTGATAACCCCTACCTCGACCTTGATTATTCTGGATATCACAAAAACCTCATCCAATAATTGTTTATAAATCTCTCACTGCCAATATAATTATTGCCCAGCCACGGTTGCACAATGATGGTTCTGAAACTTTTGAATTTGCATTTGCATGGAAGTGAAACATTCGCCCGGGGGGGTTACTCCCAGAAAAATTGAGTGGGGGTGTGTGGCCTGCTTCCCAAAACCCTTACCCTATTTATGACCAAAATTTGCGATATTCCCTAGCCTATTTATGACCTGACCAAAAATTGGAAACCCTATTTATGACCTGACCCTTAAATCAAATTCCTTTTTCAGACCTACGTTATAATTAGTTCCCTAGTTCAGACCAATGTTAAATTACCGTAAACATAATTTGTAAAGGTCTTTTTTTAATTTTCTTTTCAATAATGATGAAAAAGTGGCTTCTTGTTAAAAACATACCCATATCTAGGCTAGAGTGCAAAATCCATACCCTATTTATGACCAAAATGGCCAAAATCAGCTAAAATCGATACCCTATTTATGACCAAAATGGCTGAAAAACCATACCCTTTGGGGCCACACATACTCACATAGCCCATATGAGGGAGTAACCCCCCTCCCCAGGAACATTCAGTGGGCAAGCAAATAGGATTTGGGGACACTGTTTGACATCATTATGTGTTGTCTGTTTCAGGTGGAGGGAGTGATGAGAATGGTAATACTTGCTTGCATGACTTGTAATTTATTATACATGTCTGACCATGCAATGGTAACCTTTTCTGATGTACAACTGTAGTTAATTAGAAACAGGAAAAGTTTATGTAGACAGGAAAGATTAGTAAATAATTATTAAAACACTAGCCCTGAAAATAGATTTAGTTTAGCCTTGTAGCAATTTGCAGTTGCTTACTGTAAGTATTTTTTTTTTTTTTTGACAGCTGGTACCTTTGAGAGCCGTGGTGTGTGTGACTATGTGCTGACATTTTTCTCATTTTTGGTTTTTCTCTGTACACTGCCTTTATCTCTGTGTTTCTGCATAAAGGTAAGGAAAGGTTGTGCAAAACATGTGAAATGATATTTGTAATTTTAAATGCAATTGTATATTAAGCCCTAAAATAGATTTTGGGACTTTAACAGGATTCAGACGCATTACCTTTGTGCTATGCTAACGTAGAGGCTATGGGTGTATGCTATGTTGAAGCCCTGAATTTTTTAGGCGGAAGGGGGGGGGGGGAGTTATATGCAATCACTAAAAAATAAAACAATTGTGATTACTACTGCAATGGTCACATCTTCATTCCATTTGCATTTCTGCAGTTCACATCATTCATTAGATAAAATTGTACAAATTCGAATAATTTATAAATAAGTGTCTCTAGAGAATAGATTTTTCTTATTTACGAATAAATTTTAGGAGTTTTATAAATATATTTACTTTTTATTATTTTTTATGGCCTGGCAGGGATATAAAACCAGGAGTAGGTATAAATATCTTAGCAGTTCATACTTTATTTGGCGTGGAAGTGCTGTACCTTAGATTGTTTCCTCTAAATGTGATTTTAAAAAATAACAGATTGTTCAGGAGTATGAGAGAGCAGTGATCTTCCGTCTTGGCCGGTTGTTACCTGGGGGAGCAAAAGGACCAGGTAAAATATCAGCATGGTGCTAAATACAATCAACCTGATTATCTACTCTCAAGTTATCCCTATTTTGTTAGAAATTTGTAGAAGAAAATTTTACAGACTGTAATTCTAGGTGTATAAGAAATAGCATGCAATGATTCTACCAGATGTAACTAACAGCATCTGGTCTGGTCTTTTTTTTCCCTATGCAAGCACTTTTTTAGTTCAGCATCATGTCACAGCGACTTGTCACCTGGTTTACATGTGTCCCAACCTTAAATTATTTTTTCTCAAAAAGCCCTTTCAAGAAATCCACTTCCTTGATGTTGGAAAAGAAGTTCTTCTAATGGTAAAATGGGCCTTGCCGCTTTTTGTTTAAGAGTATATGTCCCCACAAGCAACAGATAGATCATTTTGTGACCTTTACAGCACTTGATGAACCTTGAATGTGTACGTCTTCGGCACCTTATGGTAAAGATTGCTCTATCTATCAACGTTTGATAAGGCTTATAGTTTGTTTTTAGAACAAAAATCTACACACAGTCGAACCTGTATATAACGGTCCTGTATTAAGTGGCCACCTTCTATTACACGGCCAGTTTTTAAAGTCCCGATTTTTTGCTCATACAAATGCTGTATTAGAAGCCAGCTCTATTAAGTGGCCGTGACCACCCTGTAGCAGTCCTATGTTTGCTTGTTTTTGTTATTTTTTTACCTGTGTTAAGCGGCTACCCTGAACGTAGCAACTATGAAATTGAACATAACAACTATGAAATGATGGAATGAGATATTTTGTTGTGAACTGAAAGTCATAGAAATATAGTACTGTATACGGTGGGGGAGTAGAGAACAATTTATTGCACAGTACTTTTACGTAATGTTACATATTTTGGCACTGAACCTTGTTTAAAGTACTGATCCCCTGAAAAAGTATTGATTGTCCTATTGTTAACTTGCATAAAGTGTTTTTGTATGATACGCCATTTAAATTGACATTAGACCAGTCTGAGTGAGTATTTTTAGTGATCCTGTATTAAGCAGCCATCTGTATTAAGCTGTCAGTTCCTCAACTCCCGATGGTGGCCGTTATATACAGGTTCCACTGTAGTACATTCTGATTTAATTTATATTTGATAACCAATTAAAAATGGCTAACTTCAAGTGTTGTTTTTCTTTAGGGATGTTTTTCATTTTGCCCTGTATTGACTCCTATCAGAAAGTAGATTTGAGAGTGGTATCATTTGATGTACCACCACAAGAGGTACAATTTACAAGCTTGTTATGTATAGCCAGAAAAAGATTCAGGACAAAATAATGACCGAGGCAATGGTCGTGAAAATATTATGACTAAGGCAATGTCCATGGTTAAATTCTCCTCGTACAGTGGGCGACAAAAGTAGTTGAGACACTTAGAAAATGACGCTTTTTGAGATTTAAGCACTTACTCTATTTTATTTACATCTAGTGTTAATTCTCTGATATCTCCAGCCCCCCAATTCAATGTTGTGTTGGCACTGTGGTTGTGTAGTCTAAGAAATAGAAAAATCAACATTGTTCGGAGGGGGAAGGGGGGAAATGTTTCCAAGATGCTCGAAAATTGAATTTTACTGCCAAGTGTCTCAACACGTTTATCGCCCATTGTATGTATTTACATGTAAGATGTTAATGATGACTATAAACAAACAGAAAAAAATGACTGAGGCAAGTGCCTCAGTTTGCCTGTTACTAGCTACAGCCCTGACTATGACTACTGGAGAGATTACAGATTGGCATGTTGCATTTAACCTACTATGAAACAAAAGTAAAACTATTAAACTAAATTGTTTTAATAAGAGAAAACTGAAGGTCCGCCATTATTTGACCACATGAGATACAAGCAAAAGCTGCATATACCAAAGGGAGTATACTTGGTAGTTTATGTAATCCCAAGTTGTAATTAGGAAAGTTAAATACAAATGAAAACTGCAGTTGATCTTTCTTCTTCTTCTCAAATTTAGAGAGGAAATTAAATGATAGGCCTGATAAATTAGACTATGAGCTCAAGTTTTCTTTGTAGTAATAGTCAACAAGGTGAACCGAAGTTGACTATCACTCATAGAAAACAAAGAAGAGTACTCTACGTACTGTTTTGGTCAACACTTTAAAGGACTACAGAGCAAACCTTACAATTATTTTTGTTTGTTTTTAAGCCCCAAATTAAGAATAATGTTCAGTTTCAAGAGCAGTGTGTGTGCCATCGTTGTCTATCACAAATAGAACATAACAAGAGAACCACTCAGATTCACAGATTTCCAATAGAACACAGCTGAGTGGCTACCAAATAGTGTTATAGCTTTCCAACCTTTTGGCAGTCACTTACATGTGACCCGAACTGGAGAGTGAAATAAGTGAGTAAGAGCCTGGTACCTAATTTTTCTCAGGTGTTGACAAAGGACAGCGTGACAGTTGCAGTAGATGCTGTGGTGTATTTCAGAATATACAATGCCACTATGTCAATCACTAATGTAGAGAATGCCAATCGTTCCACACGTCTGCTGGCCCAGACCACATTGCGAAATGTGCTGGGAACCAAGAACTTGAGTGAGATCTTGGGTGAAAGAGAAAGCATCAGTGATACTATGCAGGTAAATACTACTGCTATTTAATTAGTTAAAAGAACAATACATTACATGTATTTCATCTTTGAGTGATAGTATTCTTTGGTATTGGTAGAAAGGCCTAACATACTTTATTTGTGTTCAATTTCAAACAGACCTCTCTGGATGAGGCCACTGATCCCTGGGGTGTCAAAGTGGAGCGTGTCGAAGTGTATGTACATCATGTTTCATTTTTAGGTTCTACTGACATTATTTTGTCATTAATTTGGTTTACCTAAAACAAGCTTGTGCACCAGCTTGTTTTACTATTTCCAGTCAAGTTGTTACGCAAAGTGTCTTGGCTGGTCCTGTCCTGGTCACAGGCGAATTACTGCAAGTTTCTGTTTCCAATTCCCAGGATTTTCTATTTTTTCAATTGTGCATTGTTTGCTTGATATGTACAGGAAGGATGTGCGTCTTCCTCAACAGCTCCAGAGAGCCATGGCAGCTGAAGCTGAAGCCTCTCGTGAAGCTCGTGCTAAGGTATAACTAATAGGTTTTTCTCTACAGTGTTGTTGAGTGGTTGGTAAACAATCCTCTCATTAAAAACATAGTATTTAATTTTTATCTTCAGCTGAATTTCAGCTCAATGTCAAAACTTTACTGTCATTTTAGGTCATTGCTGCTGAGGGTGAGATGAATGCCTCTCGTGCACTGAAGGAAGCTGCTGAGATCATTTCTGAGTCTCCTTCTGCTCTCCAGCTGCGATACCTTCAGACCCTGACAACCATCTCTGCTGAGAAGAATTCCACTATCATTTTCCCACTTCCTGTCAACTTTTTGTCCAGACTTCTTCCAAGTGAGAACAAATGACTAGATGAACAGAAGAAAGACATAGCCACTGAGTCACCTTTGACTGAAGTTAGTGTTCTTTGAACACTTATTTTTAGTTATAATAACACTTAAATTAAAGTGTTCAGTTTAAACCAAAAATGTTACGACAAAGAATTCTAGGTGATGCACACTTTAAGTAGCTAAATATGATTAGTCTTACCTAGTCAGGGTAGATGTCAAAGTGTGAATTTTCAAAGATTAGCTTTCTTTTCAAAGATACAGGATATAACAACCAGCGTGGTTAGTTGTTTACTGTAAGTTCTTTACCACACCCAGTAGTCTCAAGGGACATTTGGATGGTAATTTAATTCAGTTCTCACATAGTGTGCATTCTGTGATTGTTAAGTTCTGTGTGCCTTCTTTTACAGAGAGGCCTGATCGTGAACACGACCTTAAATGTGTTTCTTTCTCCAGAGGAAGAGATAATGATATTGCAAAAGATATCCTGTCAACCTCACTTTCTTGGTTTATACCATGATTATGGATCCTCATTTTTTTTTTTCCTATTGATTTATAATCAACATGAAATTAACTGGAAAAATCTTGATACCGATACATCTTATAGTGTGGATCTTGAAGCGTTTGCTCTTGTTGCAGATCATGAAAAAGTAAGGAAAACAGATATTATTTACTATAACAATTTTGGGTGTTTGCTTTGGTGTTTCATGGAACTTGTGCCAAATCAGCAATATTGTTCACCTGTCTGCAAACAATTAAAAGCTGCATGTACAGAGGAGTTAGGAGAATGGACCAGAATGAGTATTAAAAGTTTCCATCTGCAATTGTTTTTGCAAACTAGAATGTACTATGTGAGATAAGCATTTTCTGTTTTTACTGTGCAAAGAAAAGAAAAATTTATAAGGCCAAGTTCAGACGCCGTACTTCACATGAGCCGAATCGAATGCTAATGAGGGAGAACAAAGGATTTTTCTCATTTGCATTCGATTCGGCTCATGTGAAGTACAGCGTCTGAACTTGGCCTAAGAGTTAGGAGTTCCTTAAAATAGTTTTGTAAATTGAGAGGTTATAATCAGGAGAACGTTTGTACAATATGGCTGTGTTTTTACTTCGTTTCGTTTATTGCTTAAAAATATATTAACTAACTTCAGACTTGTAGAACTGCGAGGTCTATATAAAAATCACCACAAACCTTCTTTATATAACATTAGGTGGCAACAGAAAACAGATCAGTAGATGTGCGGTGAACATATTTTACTTAAATTTTACTTTAACTGTCATATCTGATAAAATCTATTGCACAGGTAAACTGGTGATCAGTACATTGGTGTCCTGAATTTTTGATTTTTAAGAAAATAGGGGTAAACCCACTTTTGAATAAAGATTAGTCACAGATGGTATGAAACGTTGAGGAATATATTTGTGAGGGAAATGATTGAATAGAAATTGGATTTTAACTGACAGGATAAATTACAGCCATTTTGTTTTGCTTTCTGCTTATTAGCGAAAGATAAGTGTTTCAGATGATTAATTTAAAATCATAGGATAGAGCTGGCCTCGTGTTGAAAGTCAAGGTCAATTCTTTTCTGATGTATCAAAATATATATGACCAACTCTGGATTTATGGACTTCTTTCAGGGCCAGTATATAACACTTGAGCGAAATAAAAAGTGACGTAATCAAAGGTAAATGTAAATAAAGGCCAGCTGCCAGTGTGCAAAGACTTGTGCTGAGAATGATCATACCTACTGTACTAAATAAAACAAATAAAACTACAGACCAAGTTTGGAACAGCTAAGAAGCATGATGTTGCAGCAGTAATCACTGCTAATGTAAATTGCATGTCTGTCCCGCAGCCCTATGTGGCCAGTCCCACCATCTTCTACCGGGATACTAATACGTTACAAAAGAATTTGGAATTTATCCTGAAATAAAAATATAACTAGTTGTCGGACTATAGTTAGTCTAACCGTCGCAAAGTTTTATTTCCACTATTGGCTTACGGGGAGAACTCTCAAGTGTAAAGGTCGGGGATGCTCGTCGACATTTCGCTGTAAATGGATCACCTAAAAGCGTTGTCATGAAACTCCTGCAAGCCCAAGAGATTCCTTGACGGCTGAAAATGGTGGCGTTTCGTCCTGAACACCCCTAGTGAGACCAAAATCCATGAGTTAAGCATCCGTCAATTCCAGCAGAAATATTGTTTTTCCCCGGGGACAATCACTTGACCGAATTAGGGTAATAGCAGTGACTGATCTAGGGGAGGAGCCCCCTTATATTGGATAAAAATAAGGAAAAGTCACAGAAGGAAGAGAAGCAGAACAAAACCGGCCCCCCGCTTAGCTCAAGGTCTGGATCATATCCGCCACTGAATAGTCACTTGAACAAATGAGGTCACGGTAAATTACCCAATCTCACCTTTTTGGTGCCCTTCGGTGGCATTACCGGCGTATCAGGTTCAAGTGGTCTGGCCATGGGTATTCAAGGGATGCCAGCATGAAAAAGTGGAAATAAATCTACGGTAAGTCTTTTGTATAAAGTTCTCAATCGTTTGGTTCCTAGTTATCGTGGAGATTTCTTCTCTAGCAAGAAAAATACTACGCATTATAATCTCAGGGGTTCCTTTACTTCGCTGCAGTTGCCGCAACCCAAATCTGAATTTCTAAAGAAAAGAGTTTGTTATAGTGGAGCAAACTCTAAGTCGCTTTTCGCTTCACCCTGTAACTCAAAAACCGTTGCCACATTAATGCGAACACTTTTTAATATCTCAGCCGCATTAGCATCAGAAATTAGTTTAAGTAATTATTGTCTTAGAGTTAGTGCTAGTAATTGGTAATATATAATATCGTAAATAATTTTAGATAGTGTTAATCTTATTATAGCCGTTCGCCCCAAGTGAAAATCAGCTTGCTTGCTTTTCTTGTTGACGGGGCAAGCTTATATATTTTGTAACGTTTCGCTAATTACACTGGAGTATGTT
>Ga0126338_10000561_pt1 | contig 20568 bp, 13 predicted proteins | sample OrbCmetagenome_2_FD_92529 | JGI IMG/M metagenome (GOLD analysis project Ga0126338, IMG submission 92529) | Coral microbial communities from Petempiche,Puerto Morelos, Mexico - Orbicella C C metagenome | ecosystem: Host-associated > Invertebrates > Cnidaria > Coral | place: Petempiche,Puerto... | reverse complement strand
TTTTGGGGGGGGGTCATCCCAAAAAATGACCGCTATAAGGGGGGGCCATGTGAAAAAATTGGTAAGCTGAGGGGGGGTCATGCGATTTATAAATGGTGCTTCCCAAATCCCACCAGCCCCCCCTCCCTCGTAAAAAATGAACGGTCCCTAATATTTTTAAATGTAGTAGCTTGGTAGTCTTAGTGTGACTATCAAGACGTAAAACTGTCACCGTACCTGAGACTTCATCTCTCGATGTTAGTATACCATCTCTTTAACGGGTAAAAAGAGAATGATGTCAAACATCGGCAGTTTTAGTTTAAAGTTTTTTAACCAGGCCATATATGGTTGGTGATCTGGTTTACCGCATGAAATTATTCTGTCAAATGCTAAACGGCTCATACACCACAAACACCCACAAATTGCGCAGTAATGACAGATTTGTAATCTGATTAGCACAAGCACCATGACGTCACCGGAAATTAGAACCTATGTCCTACTGGGTATTTCAGAGTCTCATGAATCTCGTCATGCATGCTTGTGTTTTTCTCATCTTAGTTGAGTTTTTCTCGTCTTAGTTGTGCTTGTTGTGCTTAGTGAAAAATTGATAAAGTGGCAAAAAGAGGAAAAAATTGAGGGGTTTTCTTAAAACAAAAAAGATGAATCACTGAAAACAAGAAAAAGTTTCCAGACGAAACAACATGTTGTTACAGTTTATTTTTGCTATTTTCTTGATTCTTTAAATTAACTTCTCTGAATTTCTTCCCATTTGTCTTCTGACATTTCTGCAAAAAAAAAGAAATAATTTTATTACTTACAAGTAAGACAGAATTGTCTAATTATCCTAAGTACGGTTACGTCATTCCCCCAAGTCTACCTGCACCTCGAACCTGCGACCTCCCGCTCTGAAGTGAATGTTCTTAACCACTACACCACACCGCTCGCTGTTGAAAATACTGAATTATTTTTGGGTGCTAAATTCTTCTTTGTTGCAGGCTAACTCGGGCAAGACGTCCAAAAGCAAAATAGTTTTCCAAGTTGAGTTTTGGCCAGTTTTAAACTTAACAATTTACAAATTACCCAATTTAAAGGAGACTTGGTTTGAGTTCCTTGTTTGATTGGCGTACAATTAATGTTGTTTCGCAGGAATTTTTGTTTTATTTCATTTCATTCTTACCACTAAGGAGCTTTAACAAGATGCCATATTCTTGAATGAGGTCCTTCTTTGCGGAAGCCACTCTTAGCATTAGCTGCTTTGGTCTTGCGGTAATACCAACGTTAAGGAGAAATTCACAATCACTCTTGGTCAGCGGTCTCTCAATAAGGAACTGTTTTTTGTCTTTGGTCAAAATCTGCTTAAACTAAGAAAACAAATAAATCAACCCTTTATTCTACTTCCGTAGTTCTAGTTATATAGTTATGCAATTTCCCTATTCACACTCCTGCTCTCCGGGTGAGTTTTAGGAAGTGCTGCAGTATTAAGTTAAATTTTTGGGAATTGCTCAGCTTTCAGACAAAATTTCAGCTTTTGTAGATATCTGATCCAAGCTGTCATACAAAAAGCGCGTGACAGTCACAATTCTGACCCTAGCCTGTTCTCAGCTATCAACCTCGTTCCCATGGTTGTTTCCCTTGCTAAGAACGAGGTTGCTCAACTATCAGTTAAACCCTATCCAGACCCCCTTGAACGTCTGAAACCAATCAGGAGCTGTATTTTTGGCCAATCAGGAGACAAAAAGGGATACGACAAACTGGGATACTTAATTTTCCCGCCCTTGCCGCGGCCTTTAATATTTTCCCGGGCTTGTCACTGACAAAAATATTTCTTACGCTTGCGAACGTAGCGGCGCGGCCTTTTTTTCAACTTCTCATTTGTTGTTAGTATTCATGGTGTAATAATTAAATATTTACCCAGTTTAGATACATCAAAATGAGCTCTTTTCGGTGAGCACTGGTTTGTTCAGTGACTAGAAGTTTTTTGACGTCTTCAACTTTCCCCGCAAAATCTTCCACTGTTAAAGGATTTCCATCTGCATGAAAAGAAAATTATTAGCATAAAATTTTCATCGAAGAAGGACAAAAATTGTTGGAAGTACAGTGCAGCGGACTGCCAAGGTTGGTTATCTTGTTGGACTTACGCCTGCGATGTTCCCGCAGGAGCTATTGCGAACCTGAGGCCTAGTTGTTGCCATTGTCGATTGTTTTGTTGGAAAATTTCCTCTCACACTGCCCGTCTCTGCCCAGGTGCATGAAAAGATACGAGTGAATGAAAACTTGGTTCGACTTGCGTGCAAATTTGATCTCAACCAAAGTGAGTGCAAGTCATCGCAAGTCCACTTAAGTACACGCAGGCCTGGCCAAACGGAGTCTCAAGTAGACCAAAGTTTTCAACTTGCGTTTACGTGCGAGTCCGTTTGGCCAGGATTAATTTGTATGGTTGATCAAACTTGTATTTACGATGTTTTTTCTTGCGTTAACTAATTAAGTTATTCGGCCCCGTGACTTGCATTATATGCTCGTGATAAATGCATTAAATTTGTTTTGGCTCGTACTTTACCCAAATAGTGTATTCTGTAATCTAACGAGAGCTCCCGGCGAGAGCTATACAAGCACACTTTGTATTTACCTTGAACTGAAGTTTCTTCCATCTCAAGATGCAACACTGCCTCGTCGTCGGGTATCGTGGAGTCAACGCTAGGTCCCCCGCGAGCACTGCGAAAATGTCTGCCAACAAATTCCCCGTCTTGTAGACGTAACACCTTGCGCTCTTTTTCGTAGACCACACGGCAAAACTTGAACAGGAACGGAGCGCGAGACAATCTTTGTACCATTGGGGGAGGGACAGACCTCCTAGTAACGTGTGCCTGAACCAAGGAATGATTGCCGAGGAACGGCGACGCTTCAGGAGGTGTATGGATATTCCCCGAAAAAGTTGTCTGAAAAACAAATACTAGTTATACAACGATTTGGAGTGTTATACCATAGAATATCCCACGAGTCACTTGTATTTAAAGGTTCGTGTGTATTGCAGGAAAATGCAAGCGACAACTGGGATATTCCGTTTTGCACGGCAGCCATGTCGCATGGCAGGACCAATGAAAACGTTTTGCATTGGAAAGATCATTTTTTCCCATAGGAAAAAGAACCTATTGTTTCTGCCATGCAACATGGCTACCGTTTACCGCTACCTCTATACCACGAGAAAGTGTTCACTAAGATTTTATACCATGCCAACACGATCAATGCAGCGCGCAATGGGAAGACTAGGTGTGATACCATCGAGCTTATTTTCTATGGCATGGTATAAAAAGCGTTACAAAACACAGTCAAATTACTGGGAAAAGAGGCGATATAAGCGATCCTTCTCTTAAAACAACTCAGTTCTGTTTGCTGATTTACAATGTTATCCTGCTTTCTTAGGGCCGCCAAATTGCTTAAAAACCGCCAAGCTCCGCAGGCTAGCTCAGTTAGGTATAGGTTTACCGACTGACGTAAACGGTCACGTTGACAAAAATTAACTTTGACTCCGTCCACATTACGCCGGAGGAACTTGAAGACCTAACCGGGGAAATGAAGCTGCGTTTTCAGATTCCTCCGGCCTAGTGTGAGCGGGGCCTGAGTAACCCATAATACCTGATGCATTCTGCTGCCTTGCAAAACAAATTTCGTGCTATATACCACTGACGTTACAAGAAGCAGATGATGACCTTCTAGAGACGCCATTTTTTCGGGATCTAACGCAGTGTTTAATAATATTTCACGGAGCTCTGCATCCTTATAATATTCTTCAGTCAGCTGTCCGAGTTCTAGGTCACCAAGAACGTCGCTGAACTTCAGTTCTACTCCCGCATTGTCCAGGCCCTGTACGGCTATATCGAGATTCCTGTGGCATAGAACAAATACAGTACAATACTTTATTCAAGAGATACAAATAATCATGACGTTAAAAATAATACCGCTTGCAATTGAAATCGCGAGGTTAGCCACATACTTGACAATAACCGTAAATAAAAAGCGTAAATGACGTGTGCAAGCTAAGAACTATTTACAAGCCATAATATATTGGTATACAATCACCGATGAAAGAATTTACAAAATAACGAGAACAAACCTCAGCACTTTGGAGCGGATTTACACTGTCGACGTATGAACCATGAAAATAAAATAAGCGACGTAGAATCCGGGAGGAGACTCCCATACAAAAAGGACGGGGGTGGTCGCCAGAAATTTTGAAAAGAACCCCTAAAAGGTACCAAGATCCTATTTTGTGGGCGTGGCTTGAATTTTTTTTTCTCCCTTTAATTTAGAGGTACCAATTCTAAAACAACACATTGTCCCCTCTCATATTTTTCTGCTTGATTTCCTTAAAGGTACCGCTAAAGATCCCGCTTTGGACCTTTTGAGGCTCAACACCAAAACAGAAACCAAACCGCTTGTGTAATCCTAAAAGGTGCGACAAGCACCCCTGTCCCATCCCCGGGCGTAGAATACGTACCTGCTTACTTCTCCTGTCTCAGTTTTTTGCAAACTCTTACTTTCTTTTACAAGTTTGGACTCTGAAGAACTGTGAAAGTGATTTTCCTTCTCGTCAACGATGTAACTCTCCAGTCCGCCCAGAATGATCATTTCCGCTTTACCAAAAGGTCGCTTCCACCACTCCCGCTTCCGCTTCACGATTAGCGCCAATGGTGTAACGATATTAGTTTGGCCGTGATAGACTGGGAAGTAATCCTTGCCAAAGTTTTCGTGAACAAACGCCCGGATTGAATCTTGCGTCATCTGAGACGAGAAGTAGATATCGTTACTCTGAACTAGGCGAGGCTAGCTAAGCTACATATCTATATCGCGTTAGGGTTGGTTCTTGCCAGGCGCTCCTCAAATAAACTTATTTGCCTATTAAGTGTGTGTTAGTTGTGAAGTGGGGACAAAATATATGGTTATTCTGAGTTAGGCGAGGCTAGCTAAGTTACATATCTTTTCTAAGATAATATATTGTATTTCTCATGCACAAATAGGGCACGTTTTCTTAGCCCATCTACCGCCGGTTGTACGAAGGATGAGTATTATTAACCTTGTTTATTGGGTAAATTATTGTCCAGGGGTTACGCGTCAACAAAAGACATTTACGTTATTCAATGGAAAGTGACTTGTGATTCAAATTAAATCTGGGAAACGTTCACATTACAATCTAACGTTTGGTTTACCTTTAAATGAAGCTTAAAATCTCGTTTCCAGGCTCGCAAAATCTTGGTTAACTTAAGCTTCCTGGTTCGCCTCGTCATCATTGAGTGTTAGTTTCGTTTAGAGCAGTTAGCGAGAAACTGAACAAATATACTGTTTTAAATAAGAAGAGTACTTTGCGAATTTGATTTACGATAAACCAAAAATTGCGTCATAGCCACCAGAACCAATGTAAACCATGTTTGAAAATAATACAATTTCTGTTACGTACCTTGAACAAAGATGTGTTCGAGGAAAATGAAAAATAATCAGTTTAAAGCTCAGTTATTCGTTCCTCCTTAAAGAAAATGTTTTTGTTTCCTTCATCTCGTGACATAAAGTTCAAAAGCGTTGGGCAGTTGAAACTGAAACTTTCGACAGATGAGTTAATAGTCGGAAAAAAACTAGCATTGGAAATTCACATTTCCCTCTTAACATCATATATTCTTTTAGAGTATGGGAATAATTTTCGGTGTTCTTTTAGTGCAAAGACCTATCGGTGGTTAATTTTGAGACACTTACTGAAGAATTTTTTTTAGCCAGTCTTAATTTTCTCTTTATTTTCACTGACATGTTTAAACTGATTAGCAATCCGGCATACAATTAATGTCAGTAAACCATAAAGCAAAACTGTTCTAAGAAAATAAATTACCGACTGTACTATTCTTAACTCTTCCGTCTGGCACTTGACATATTACTTTCCCATACTACAAAAAAATGTGATTTGTTTACCTGGATAGCCGATGGAAGAGCTGTATTGAACTCGTTACAGCGGTGTAATGAAGTGTGCATGCATCGATATTAAATTTAGAATTTGGGTATTCCAAATTCCAAACATGATGATACAAATCTCGATTACCGTGATTTCTGTCATGTTGTTACTGAGAATCTGCGGCACATCAAGAAATATTTTGCTACTGAAATAAATGATGTTTATCGTAGTTAAGGACTCGTTTCCCATTGCGGGAGTGGAAAGTTTGGGTTCCGGGTTTAGTTTCAGTTTCCTAGCTTTTGGCAATTATCCTACTTAATATTACTCTTCATTTTAAGCCATTTCCTTTTTTCTACTTAGATTTAATCGCATTGCATGTATTTATACCTGTCTATTTATTGCGCCTTTTTTATTATAAATTCAACCGAGTGTTTTGAATTATATATTTAATAAAGACCATTTTTGTTACCTTTCCTAGCCAGGAAGAAACTGCTGTGATAACAAAATTGAACTGTTTTACTGTTTTACATCAATAATTTTTTTGTATGATACATATATGTGTGTTAATGTAACGTATTTTAGGCTTTAGATGTATTTTAGACCTTTATTCTCCAGAGGACCCTCCAGCTCCGGAAAACCCAAACTAGGTGATTGGAGGCCTCCTCTTAAAATAACATTTTCTTTATTTTCAATATTAAGTGATATTTTGGCTGGATTTCATATTTTGCAATAATCACATAAGAGGACTTCATAATATTTGTAACGGTAAAATCTTATCGTTATTATTTCCTGAAATACAACCTGGGACAAACGTTTTGGGACTGGTCATCTATTTTCTTCTCACACCTCCCCCCCCCCCCCCCCCCCCCCCCCCTTTTTTTCTCCTTCTTCCTTTTTTTAATCCTTCTTTTTTTTTATTTTTAATATTCATATCATCCGTTTTTTTTTTTTTTTTTTTTAAAAACACCCGGGGAGAATTTTTTTTTGTTGGTTTTTTTTTTTTTTTTTACCCCCCCCCCCCCCCCCCCTGTCCTCTTCTATTGCCGGTTTTCATGTGACATCATCATTTTCCTAAATTAAATGATTACCAATCCTACTGAAGTTTTAGTTTCATCAGATGTAAGACCCTCTAAGAACTTGACGTTTCACGATGTTTAAGCTTGACAGGGGTCCTCGTTTTGTTGTAGAGGACGTTTCAGAATTTCCAAGTATATGCGTGGCATTAAAATGGTGGCCCGAGAAGGTCAAAAGAGGAGCTATCGCTGAAGGGGGCGCTAGGAGTCAGAGAGAAATGTAAAACGCTAGAATTTTTGTTATTTATTAATGCGTTAGAATACCTTAGAAAACAGGAACTCAAAATGTTCTTTAACTTGCATTTAGCGTCTTCTAAGACCCTTCACGAACAAACAAAAATTAAACAAAATGATGAAAGGGACCGCAAACGAAAATGCTACCGGTATACGTAGGATCTGTAAAAAATCTGATCAGCCAAAACTAGAAACATAACAATGAAGCAAGGCTGATTACCACGTAGAAAGCATAGTGGGACAACGACATGATAGAGTCCAAACTGAAAGCCAAGAATTGCAACCGTGGACAGCTGTTTCGACCTTGGTTGGGTCTCGTCAGCGCGGTGTAACAGCAAAAAGTAAAGCAACCGGCTTGTGGACCGATCTTCTACTAAATGCACATGATAATGACCTCAGGTGAAACTCAAATCCAAATGTTTGCGGATTGGTCAATGTCACGTGTAAAACGCGTGACCCCGAACAATAGGTAAAGATCCAGAATATCATGTCGTTGTCGCGATAAGCGCGATAAGAAGTCGATAAGAATGCGGACATGTCTCGCAGAAAATACATGGCCAAACCATTCACGCTTGGGCTAAGAAATCGGCTTACTTCCGTCTGGGCATTGCGCATTTCCCCCATTCTATTGCCGGTTAATCACCCCACTAACAGAGAGAGAAAGATCCATTTCCGTCCCTACCCTCTCTTTATTCTCCCTACCCTCTCATCCCTGGCACTAAAAAGTCTCTCTATCCAGGGGACTTTTAACTTATTAAATTCTGTTTCCGATCTGCTACACCGGAAAAAAATATTTTAGCCACAGTCACGAACTTTAACGTTGAATCTTGATCATTTCTATGCAATTCCACCTCAAAACGTGAACAAAAAAAGACTTAGATCGTGCAGCTGATAAAAAAGACGAAAACGTCCTGACTTTTACAAGCTGCACCGAGGAATTATTTCCACGTTCATCCATGATCACAGGACAGTGAGGAAAATAAGAAGCAAAATGCCTCCCTACACTACCCTCCCACTGGCTTGTCGTGCGCTTTCCCCGACCTTGAAAAGCCCCGGGGAAAAACCTTTCTGAATCTACGCGAATTTGTTTCATCCACCAGTAATTTAAATAAAAGGATCAAAACAAGCTTTACTGCGTTTTCCAACCAGAGACATCCTAGTATGGAGAGCGTCTTACTCGATTGACGTAGATCCACACACATCTGACACATGTACAGTGTACATAGGTGAATCTTGAAGAATTTCTTAAAAAACGTTGACATATTGAATTTGAAAAAATATAAGGAATTAGAGGTAGCTATCTGAATAAGGATTGCTGAAAAACGAGCCACGTCTTGACGATCTATTTATTCATCTCCGTTCTCAACCGGGCTTGCTCCGTTCTTTAAACCATATTGCTTATTCCTGTTCATTTGTTGTCTAATTCATATTCACGCGTAATCAAATGGTCTCTCTATCTCTTTTTTCAAGCATTTTGCAAGAGTACTATAACTGACTGATAACCCGGTTGCTGTGATAGAGCTGTCTCGTGATACTATCCAAACATCGCCCTTGTTATGTCTAGGGGTTCACCTTCTCAAACCCCGGTATCTATTGTCAATATCACAGTGCTCGTTTTATGTTGTTTCTCGCTGTTTATCAAAAGGTTCATTATAATCCGGTTTATATTGCGTTCCTTCATCTTTTATATACTAAAGGCATACAGAGTTTCCAGCTTATTTCATCTTGTTGCCGAGGACATATAGTTTGTCGCTTGGGCTGCTTGCGAAAGACTTCACAAGAAGCTTGAGAGTGCGACACGAAATATTTTAAGCACCGATGAGGAGAAAACCCTCCTATCAGGTTTTACAACGCCGCACAAATTCTGAGGAGAGGAGTTGAGGAAATCAGGTTAGCTGTAGCTTGCCTAGCAGGCGTTCTTTTCCAAAACCGCGCTAAGGGAACGAAACTGCAAGCGAGTGCTTCTCCTTCTTTTTTTGTTCTCCCCCAGCCGACTTCTCTGCGCTTTTTGTTCATTCAGACGCGCTCGTTTGTGACTTGTTTGCTCGATCTTCCGGCCTGGAAAATGGAAAGGAAACGTGTGCTAAGCAGGTTAGGTTAGCTGAAGAAAAGAAAAGAAAAGACTCAACAACAACTCTGGAACAAGTCCAGACAAGATTGCATACTTACAGTTGATTATCTCGCCAAAGTATTATAACCGCACACCGACAGGTCACATGATTGCTACAGGAAATATATTCTCCCAACTAGAACGTCTAATGTTTAAGAGAATCTATATGTTGATATCAGCGGTAAAGAGGAGGCTTGATATAATATTAAATTCTCCTTACTGGTGTTTTAACAAATGTAAGGTGGCTGGTAAAGAGGATTTGTTTGTTTACATTGGAACTGTAAAGTTTTTAAAACACTCAACATGATGTTACTATCGCCTGTATGTTAATATGCAGGATCTGTCGAATTTTCATCTGAAATTTATGTCAGCGTAAGCTTCAGTGTTAGCATGATATCTGCCTAATGACGCTATACTTACCAACTGACAAAATGTCGTTTTGCATCACGTATTTTAAACTTTCAATATTTTTTTTCGCGTGCCGACGTCAAGGCCCAAGAGATTTGTTGACCAAATAACCCAAGTTGGAAACACTTTGTTATCTTTAGATTTTCTTCACGTCATAGACATCGCTAGGTCCGTTTAACCCAGGGAGGTAACACACTGTAAGTAGAAGTGAACCATTTGTGGAGTGATGACAAGTAAGGTTCCTGTTTTGAGTCATTGAAATGGTCGGCCACGTGAAGTTTCTCTTCGAAACCAGACGATAAGATTCGATACATATGTAACGAACACTGGCCGTATCGCGCGTTCAGTCATGATACACGGGAATTATGAAGACCTGTTTCGTTCGTTTATCGACGCGCGTGTCGAGAGCAACAAAAATAACAGTTGTTTTGTTTGCTTACGGGCTTTATAAATTACGAGGAATTTGAGTAAACTCAAGAAAACTCATGCAAATCCAATTATTTCAGTCGTAAGATAAATTGAAAGTGTGTCGTCGTATGGGATTTTTTTAAAATCAATTCAATAGGGAAACTGACTTGGATAAATAAAAGGGTGCAAGGAAACGCAGTTTTAAGACACTTAAGGACCACGAATGTCTATTCTGACCTCTGTGCGAGATGGAACAATTCAGTTTGCCTAAAGTACCATAAGATGATACCACAGCATAAAGGCTGATACTAATTTTTCACACCACTGATCCGTTTTTCGCACCTACTGAGAAGTGTTATAAATTTTAATTAAGTCAATTCCACAACAATACTTGCTGGAACAGGAATCTGGACAATGTTTTCGATGACTGTGTTTTTATTTGGTAAAGCAACTACAAAACACTTAGCACTTTCACAATGCAGCAAGACACGTTTCGGCATGAAAAAGGAAACAAAGGAATCCGTGTCACAAGGTCAAAGGATAAATCTTAAGTAGCAAAACTTGTGTACTTTTCTATTTCGTAGCAAAATTCCAAGTTGTTACGAATTGGAAGTCTGCGACCAATCAAGTGATCGGAAGTGAATTGTTTCTGTTAGATACTTATCAGCGTTGATTCTAGTTGATAGTTTGCTAAGCCAATAGAAACGCTTCAATAGAATCAACTCAGCGAGCTAACGACCACTGGGTATTTAAACCCATCAAGTCAGAGTAACACACCACATGCGCTCCTCGCACTGGGAAGAGAAAGTTTGAACGGGTCAGGAAAAAACAATTCAAACTTTGCTTTGCAGCGACGAGAACGCATCCCGGAAACAACCAAATATGGATTCCGCACTGCTGTTTGAAGAATTCATGGATGCAAGCGCTTTGGATTTTACCGAGTTAGAAGAGCAATATCCTTTACGCGGATATTTGCAGAGCAGCACAGATGGTATGCTTGATCAACACGTTGACTCGATGACTTTATCGTGTCCAGTAGATGTCTACCTTGATTACCTGTTTTCTAAGGGCATTGTGGACTCTATGGATGAACACATCTTCCTGGGACCAGATTGCGATGAGGTAGGGGAGCTGAAGGAGCACCTCATTTCCTCAGTGTTTAACTCGTACTACAAGCAAACGTTTGAATTCGAGAAGGGCACGTGCGGGAAAGATAACCTCGTAATGTCGGCAAGTTTATTGCTCCCTGACGTCAGCGATTCCAGCAGCGATTCAGCCTCTTTGAGCGATGCAGTCAGCGATATTTCTGATAACTTGGAAGGGCTTGCAACTCGATATCAATATCCAGGGCCAGAAGGTCAAACAGCAGTGATGGGCCTCCCGCTCACCAAGCCAGGCGCAAGCAAACAGGCGGGCGTGCGCGCGGAGCGCGCGAGACGTCGCGTGCCCACGCGGGAGTACAAGTGCAGTTTTCCGGGCTGTAGTAAGATGTATACAAAGAGTTCGCATCTTAAAGCGCATATACGACGCCATACTGGAGAAAAACCGTTCGCTTGTACGTGGAAAGGATGTAACTGGAGGTTCTCGAGATCGGATGAACTGGCTCGTCACAAGCGCTCTCACAGCGGGATCAAACCATTCATTTGTGATTTATGCGACAAAAGGTTTTCTCGCTCTGATCATTTAGCCAAGCACAGGAAGACTCATAATCGTGCGAGGAAAAACTCTTCTTTTGTTGTAAAAATGTGAAAAAAAATCACGTCTAAACTCGTTATTTTTTATTGAAACTGCGAAACTCTTATTTTTAAGAACATAAACATGTCATGTGATGTTTCTAGTTCAAAGTCAACACGTCAAGAGCTTTCCAAGTGCGAACCCCTTGTTGTTAAAGTTTATCTATTCTAAATGTCTTACTTTCTGTGTAAATATGTTTTTACATAGCCACTTCCGAGCTCACCATTCACAGATATATATATATTTGTTTTCTCTGGTGTACGTTTCCAAGACAACTTCCGGTGTATGTATTTTAATACGAAATCGACGAAAACCAACGAGAAAAGTAATATAGTTTTCGCCGTAGTTTGAAGAAGAGCGAGCATATTGTTTGAAGCATGTAGGACATTCAATTGCCACGACAAGTTGTTAACAATATTAAGATGTTAAATATTGTAGAAGACCCTTGCACCATGCAATAAAGTCCATATTTTCTCTAAAAATTTATTGTTATTATGACAACCAACACTGTACAGACCACTCCTTATTAAGCGGAACAAAGAATGTGTTTGTGGTTTTTCTGTCAACAATCAGCAACTGAAAACAAAGAAGACCTTTTCGCTGATACTTCACATGGTTATTTCCGGACTGTTTACCACTGTGTTACGTAATGAGTTACGTAATTCTGTGCGCTTAATTTCCCAGACGACTTTACGACTGTCTGCCCGTCTGCCTTTGGAAAAGTTGAAAGTTGAGAGTCTCGTTCTCACAGTTGTAATCCACTTATGAATGATCTGGTCTTGGTAACTGACAAGAGTTCATGTTTTTCGATAAGCTAGCGTGTAACCAATTGACCGAAGTATGCAACAAGAACTTCAAGGTAGCCTTTGGCCGGGCATTTAGCACTTATAAAAATATTACCAACCGCAGCCGCAAAAACTCTTCTATACAACTGGTTTAGATCTGTCACAAACCCAAGCTTAAAACGTAATTTGTTAATGGAAATACTAGACTTATGCAAGCTGGCTAGTTAGTATCGAGAATCTTACAGCTACATGAAGTCAATATCAAGATATTCCCACCCTCTGTTACACATGTAGTCTTAGTTTCTTAAAAAACAAATTTATGCAGACAATAGATTCCGCCTCTGCAGAGTCCGTGCTTACCATGCTTTGTGTTGCATGTCATGTCTGCATAGTGCATCGCAGCGTTAGTCTTATCAGAGTTGAATCAGTGCAATGTCTAGGTGAACTGCTTCAAAGGATTCCAGGGCAAATTTGGAGACTTCATTTTATGTTTTTTTTTTTCCGTCTCCTCAGCTAGTCTGTCTGTTGTCTTTGGGTCTGTTGTCTGTTCACGCAGATATCCAATCAGTATATGTCTGAAAGTTATATGTGGGCCCACTAGGGAGCCATTTCACCAAAACATGTTTCAAATCAAGTCGTTTGTAACTGATTAGTGGACAAAGCAGGAGGGTACTCCCAGAAAAATTGGGTGGGATGTGCGGCCTGCTTGCCAAAACCCTTACCCTATTTATGACAAAAATCTGCGATTTTCGCTACTCTATTTATAACCTGACCAAAACTTCGATACCCTATTTGAGACCAAAATCGACACACTATTTCTGACCAAAGCCGCTAAAAAAAAACCATGTACCGGGGCTACACATACTCATATAACCCATATAAGGGAGTAACCCCCCCCCCCTCCGCCCCCGCGTGGAAAATAATCTTAAAGAATCTTTAGCCTGTGATCAGGCGTTTTATTTTGACAACTCGATCTATTTTCGATGTTGATCTGATAACAACATCATAGATGATAAGAAAGGCTCAAAATATTCCTTCATTCCATCCATTGTTTTTCAAATTTTCAAATTTATAGTAATACAATATATGCCGGCACGAATATGCCGGCAGAGTTTCACAGAGTCATGTGTACGATTGTAACTGATGGCAGATAACACCCAACACGAAAGATTTTGTAATCATATGTAGGTGATATGCGCTGGGTATAATTTTCAGTTAAAATTCAGCATATTTTAGAGGGTGCGTAAAACGTTTCAGCGTGATGCTTTTGACATATTCAGAAAGCGTACCTGTAACATGTAAGGTCGCGGCTTTCGAAAGTATTTAAAATTGTTATCTTGACCTATAATTCCCTTTCAAAGGCGTGAAAGCTCTGTTTAGCCTAACAGCTAAAGCAACAAGGGAGCTTGTAGAAAATCCCAAAAATTCTGGACGCCTTAACTCAGTGATCGGACAAAAAGACCCTTCCAAAATTTCTTGTGGTCTGACATTTTACAGTCAGTCAATGTTAAGATGATTGTCTTTTAATTGTGCCGGGTTACAAAATCAAATCATGGGGAGCATTTATGTATGAAGACCAGTGCAGTTTTTCATCTCATACATCAAGCACATCTTTCAACAGAAGAGACAACCAAGAAAAACTATTCACTTTGCCCGGGAGGGGGGTACTCCTCTATATGGGCTATATAGGTATGTGCCTCGGGATAGGGTAGGGTTTTTGAGGTTCTCGAGCCTTAAATAGGGTACCGATTTTCATTTGCTTCATCCCGCTTAAATAGAGTCAGAGTTTCAGACCCTTCGCGACATACCCCTATCCGAAATTTAGGGAAGTACCCCCCGCCCCGGGACTATGGAGCTGGCTTGCAGTGACGATCCCCTGGGGAATATCGATTGACATATACTACAAAGTTCTTTTTTGTTTATTTTGAGGCCCTGGTTAAAAATAATATCCTAGTTATCATACACGTAAAAGAGACGGATTTTATCTGCTAAAGTTGAGAATTTTACTGCCCTCATAAATCTTTGAACTTGGCCTTCCCTTTTTATCCAAATTCTAGGCCTGTGTAGTTTATCAGTTTCTTTCATCCTTCTTTAATAAGTTTTTTTTCGAGCACTGCTTAATCTGCTCTCTAAATTGGAAGCTCCTTATATCCTATCAAACGACGAGAGATAAGCAAAAATAGATCAAAATACCATTCAGTGTTACCATCCATGCATCCATCTACATGTCAAAATTTATAAATTGTCCCGGACTAAACAAATTCGAAAACCTCATCCTTTGTCGGGGCATAATGTAGCTCACATAACGGCTTTCACCTCCGTGTCGGCCCTTTTTCTGGTAGCTTTAGCCTGAAAGTGTATTTCCATTGAAGTTTAAACCAATCAAAATACATTGTACTTGTAGACCCGGCATGGAGAAATTCTGAAGGCATTCCCTGCTCCGCCTGGTCCTGGGCGCCTTGCATTGTCTTCTGTTGATGAAACAATTATCAGATCAATTGCCCGAGGTTAGACAGGTGTACACAGGTCAATGTGTCCACTCTTTTGTGTGTAATTGAAGGTTTAATTTTCGGTCTGACACTGAACGTGCTAACGTTTTTTTTTTTCACCATTTCATTCTGAAATCAATGTTCATAGTGACCATTTCCACTCGTTTAAGTTTCTCCGTAGTTCAAAGTCGATCATACAACCGAGAATGTTCTGAAATGACCACAATTAACTATGCAATAAGGCAAGCTTATCGTTAATTTATCTTCAAATATTTTAAACTAAAAATCTAGACTGTATCGGACTCACGTTTTAAAGACTTTACCAGAGTTCATATAGTCATTCAGTTCAAAATTTGTCAAAACAAACGGGCACTCAATCTAAAATGTGTTCATGATGGTATGTTCTCAAAATTTGGGTTAATTTCAGCTTTAACATTCTTGTAAAAAAGATCTTACAAGAAACGAGGTCTTGTGTATAAGTAAAGGTTAAAAGAGAAATGACGTTTTATGCCTCCAGGCTGGGGATTAGGAAAGGACTATCACAAAGAAGATGGATTACAGAAACTTGAGAAGTTTCAATGTCATGAAGACCCCAAAAGAAAACATTTTACAGGCCTCTAAGCCTCTGTAGACTCGGGAGTAGTCCCTCTTTCGCTTAGTCCGTCGTGCGTGACGCGAAAGAAAACCTCGAGGAAAAAATGGCCGCGCGAGTTCAAAAGGAGCGAAAGTGCTGACAAGCATGTGTGTCGACATCTTTGAAAAGCCCGAACCTTGTTAGAAAGTCAAAGATTTGAAATGAGAGCCATTATTAAAGCTGAGGAAATTAATAACTCGGTAGCTTTGTCAAGTCCTCTCCAGTATGAACCAGCTGTAACAATACATGGCAAAAAAGGCAAATCCGATAAAAGCCATCTCAAGGGCTCTCGCAACTGAAATAATATAAGACTACATGTAGTATCCAATATCGGCATAAATAAACTTATATCCCCTGTCAAGCCATGTAACAAGCCACAGGAAATAATCTCGGATATCGGGCTAGAAATAACCTGCCAACATGGTGCGTGAATCGTATTAGGGCGCCTAAAGCCCCGCTAAATAAAGGTACAAGAACAACAAAACAAGGCCGAATATTTTACATGTAATTTGTTACTCCTCCTTCAGTTTTTGCTACCTTTGCGGTCGTACATAGGTCATGATAGGCAGTGGGATTACTTTCCACTCAAACACAAAGACATAGTGTGTTTTCCTTGGTTGCACACTTAACTATGGTAACGCTGCGTCCCATAGACTTGGTAAGCAGAGTCAATCGGACGCACCAGCTAGTTTACAGGTGCGCCAAGAAAACAAAATAACAAACACCACATTTTCGATTTTGAGTCTTGTAATCTGGTAAGGGATGTATCGTGTTTAAAAGTGCTAAATGTTTTTGTAACTTGCACAAGGTATTGATATCAATCCGTATACAACTATCTTACACCTGATGACGTCCATCAGCGACAGCGGTTCACGTGTGTCACGGTCAAATCAGAAATGGCTTTTTCGAAATGGGGATTCCAGGAAGAGAAAAAATCTAGTCGTGCTGTTTTGAGGCGATTTTTCTGCGCTGGACCTCGCCATACAAATCTAAGAGATTATTTCGTGACTTTGGATATTTATATCACTGCCTGGGTCGAAGTTGATAATCACTCCGAAGATATCGAGTTCGCCTCTCGGGTACAGAAAACATCGGAAACAGAGATCAGTGCAATGATTTAACTATATTTGTCAATTTAAGCATACTTCCACATAACCGGACCTATGGGAGGAAGTTTGACAGCGTGACGCCATAGATCATACTAATCGCAAACTACTTTCGAACTAAATTTATTTTTTTATTTACATGTCTATTTCAGTTTCTGTTTCATCTTTCAGTTTATGGTAGCAATTTGAGTTCTAACAAGAGCAGCTTCAAAATACAGTCTATCCCTCGCTCAGTGCTCAGTGCCACCACTTCCAGGAAAGAACTGTTCTTTTTTTCTCCATTTGGAATCTAGCTTCGCGGTCGTCCTCGTTCCTTCCGTTTTGTTTTCAACGCAACTTCGTCGCAACCCAAACGTACAATCCATCACCAGCATCTCCAAGAACGATCAATACCATACTTCTCCTTACATATTGAAACCAAATTTCTCATAATAAGTAAGGGGAATTAAAATTTCAATCTTGAGACTGACGAGTTCACTCGATCTTCTTGCATCTGAGTTTTGAACTCTGCTAGTTATTAATTCACCAATCCACTATTCATCTTCTATTTCTTCATAATGAGAGTCATCCAGGAGATCTATCTCTCGTTCCGTGATTGGATAAGTAGTTGGAAACAGTGTTACACTCCACTCCTTGAGTTTTTCATGATGCCTACGACCACAGAGATGCTTTCCCTAGAGATCACAACGATAAGAAAACACTTTAAGGGAGTAATTCACTAGCTATTATTATCAGACTTTGCACCACATTCAACAGATGTCTTGAATTCTCCTTTACATTGAACATTAGCTCATTCAACTCATCTCAACATCTTTATTGTGCACTATTTACAGTGCTTACTTAAGTTAGTATTATAGCACATGAAAAAAAAAAGAGACATACTTGTAACATATGGGTAGGGAAAAGACTAAAAAGATATTGTGCGTGGTAACCAAAGTAACCAATGGCTTTCGAGCTGGTTACCACCAATGTTTCTCACTCTAGAATATACAGAAAAAAGGTCAAATAATGCTATTTGATTAGATGCCACATTTGCTGATTTAAAGTCCTACTAACTCAAAATGTATTTTGCTAGGTTTACATTTTGATTACCTGTAGAACTTCAAAACATACAATACTCACCCACTCTGACTGTGAGCTCAGCACTAGATCACAGGCCTGGCAAACCCAAACCCCCACAGTATCTTTCCGTAATTCATTTTTTCTGTGCTTTTTCGATATCATATGGTCATCATACATTTTCAGAGAGCTAAATTTCTTGTTGGGACATAATTTGCATTTCAACTTTGAAGCAGCTTCAGTCTGAAAGAAACAAAAGTTCCAGGAAAGTCAGGAAAGCATGATTATACTGTTGGTTTTCTTAACCACATGTATGTCAACACCCAAGCTGTAAAACTCCTCTAAAAATAAGCTCTTCTCAATATCTACCCCAAATCTAATATTTCAGTTGATCTCAATGTCTTATGACCAGACTCTTCATATTTACAGTTTCTACAGGTTGAAAGGTGTGTTGTCATGTTAAGAACAATAAAATCTTTGCACCAATCCCCTTCATTGAAAAGATGCACAGTTTTCTGTACTGGAAGGCTCATGAAAGGGGCCTGAGGGCTTTTCTTCTGTCCTGAAAAATTGTAAGCCTTAAATTGCTTAAAAGTCCACCCCCCACCACAATTCTCCTACCCCGGTCAAAACCAGGAACAAGAGCAGTTCAAAAGACAGAATTTCGGCCACAACCAGTCTTCAAGAATTCGGTCAAATCTGCGATCGATTACGACAAACTATGGACGGCAATCAATGGATCCAGGTTTGGTCAGTCTAAAAAGGGACCCTAGCTAGGGTTGTACAGTTGTAATTCTTTATACTGTCGGATTGTCCTTATCTCATCCATGGATTTCGATGATTCTGGAAAGATCCATAAATTGACATCATATTTTCACGTACTTGTAGTCTTTTGAGGCTTCGTTTTGATATTTTCTTGCTTAAAGTCGTTGTTTCTTCACGAGCTGTGCCTTCCAGTCCATCCGCCATTATTGATAACAACCAGTCTCTCACGGTAAGTTGGGGAAACCCGCTGATGACAGCTTGCGCCTAAATCCAACATGGCGGACGGAACAGCTGAAGAAGATTCAGGGGAACTTCCAGCGTCCAAGCTCGGAACAAAGGAGTAGTAAGTTTCTAATACAAATAGACGTGTACTTATGTTGTAAAAGATCGGAGAGAAAGTGCTAAAATAGATTTTGCGTCGTAGCTTTGTGAGGAGACTCATACTTCATGATCTACACTTACACTCAGGCCATGCGACACAAGAAATTCTGTGCGCGCGAGAAATTGTTGAGTTCTACCACGCTAATCCATGCTCTTCAGGATTACTAATATAAACATAATAATAGAAAAGTTGCTATCGTCGTTTGTCATAATCTCCATGTGCTTCAAAATGAAGACTGACTGAGACTGCTTTTGGATGTATTTTTTAACTGAGTTTGATAGCGCGGCTTTGAGCTACCAGTGTTGTAAAGTATCGATCTTTCCCAAATAATGCAACACAAGAACTGTGGTATCTTAAGTCTAAAGCTGTTATTAACAACACAGAATTCAAAGGACTCCTCCCATTCATAAAGCAATTTTAATAGCTGAGATTTTAAGGAAATACCTGTACTGTTGGTTTATCTATTATGACAGAGTGGTAGGTCTTTCCACAAATATGACGTAAAATTTCCTAAATATCTTTCTGGAAATTCTCAAAAAAATCTCCTAAATATCACAAAATTTTTGTCATAAAAATCACCTGGGCCAAGATTTTCAAAATTTTCTCACAGTAGTAGGAGTTGAGGAAGAAGATTCAGGCGCGTCAATGTCACCAGCAGCAGTCATTTTCGAAAATTGCGCCTTTAGCACTTTAGTGGTATGGAATTCATTTTTTGAGTGGGAAATTGCTGAACTGGATTGTTTCTGGCATAAAACTGAGAATAGGCAGGGTCCAAAATTAACTTTTTTAGGCAGGCACCAACTGGCAACTGAAATTTTTGTTCAGTCGCCATAGGGAAAAATTTGGTCACCAAAAAGTGTCAATAAAATTTTTCCTTGACAGCAAAACACAAACCAAAATTTTTGGTAGCAAGATGGAAAATTGTGGTCGCTTATTTTTCTTTTAAGAATCAGAACGAAGAGAATGCATTTGGGGCCTCAATGTCGATTTTTCTGCTAATGAATAAGATTAAATTCAAACACGCTGATTATTTATACACTTACCACTGAAAAACCATGACAAACGAATCAAATGCTGGCCATATACGCAGTTTCGTGTGACTGCCAAATGTTTCAAGTCAACTTTATACTTTTTCTTGTCTCTATCTTTTGGAGAAGAAATGTACCCGACTGAAAAACGCATTTGGTTCGTTGCTCTATGTTCAAAATGATCTTTCCTTTCGCGTTCTGTCAAGACCCTCCATGAAAATTCATCTTTCCATTGGGGGTAGAAACTTGCGTTTAGCTGACGACTTTTTGATTGGATGGTTTCCTTCCCGCCCGTCCATCTCGGTACATTTTTCCATTTTTGCCGGCAAAATATTTGCAATGGATGTCATCAGGAATCAAACCAGTGCTGAAATCATCTTTTGACCACTTTGACAGACGCCCAGAGAATATCTAAATCTTCAACTAATCTCTCCGCGGATGT
>Ga0126338_10000560_pt1 | contig 20569 bp, 12 predicted proteins | sample OrbCmetagenome_2_FD_92529 | JGI IMG/M metagenome (GOLD analysis project Ga0126338, IMG submission 92529) | Coral microbial communities from Petempiche,Puerto Morelos, Mexico - Orbicella C C metagenome | ecosystem: Host-associated > Invertebrates > Cnidaria > Coral | place: Petempiche,Puerto... | reverse complement strand
TTTTTTTTTGCCATTAACCGTTCTCAATTTCGTTTGTTGGCCCTTTCCTTTCTGTTTTTCTCTGCCCTTTTACACTGGCTACCTTTCGCATTGTATGTTCTTTCTGGCTGCAGTGAAAAGTTGAATGTCAATCACGGGCGAAGCCTAGAAATGGACCTTGGTCAATCATAGGCGTTGTGGACCATTTTACCACCGTTTTTGCACCAAAACTGATAACCTTGTTTTTCGATTTGCGACGTCGGATAAAAAAATGACGTCAATTTGTTAAATACCTAGAACACATACTCTTCACATGGAAGACTCTTCCGTAAGACAGCGGTCAGACCATATATATCGAATACAACAGAATGTGATGTTACTGTACCATAGAATTCAAGTTCCTGTAACTATCTGCAATAAGCCTGGGGGAATAGTTCATACTATACCTGGGCGTGGTCGCCGTCTTGAATCGGAGAAGCACACGCTCGTATAAACGATTTTCATTAAATCACCGCAATATCTCGAGCACGGATGGCTTTTACGAGGTCTGCACTCAGGGGGTTCCTCCATGGTAGGTGCTCGTGCATTGATACATAAAGGGGTAAACAGGACCACTCCAATGAGCCAGATTAGTATTGTAAAGTGATCCATGCAAAGCTACAGAACAAAGAAAAGACCCAACAACATAAGACAACAATATTCTTTATGATAACAATTTAGTAATAACTATATTTATGTTGTTTAAGCGATAAGATGATCATTGATTCCAAGAATAAAAAATTGAAGCCTGTGATTTCAGGACCAGCCTTGTGTGTTTAAAAGATGATTTTAATAGCCTACTTTGTACACCAGGGGAAAAATACAAACACCATGGAAGCGCTCTCTAAAACGTACAATCATAGACAAAGGACTTGGCTGTTCTTTTAAACCAGCAATTTTCTTTGCTCGTCTTTCCACGAACACTGAGACTCGTCAACCAACCGCCCCCGCCCCCTTTTATGGTACTGAGAATCATTTCCGAGTTGTTAATTAAATCAGTGAATACAACCCAGGTGATTATAGTCGACTAAGACTTGATGCAACCTAGTGGCCACTTCCCTACAGCGGCACCCGACCCCAACACTACGTGCAGGTAGATACATCGTCCAACTCTAAGAAAACTGCACCACCCAGCAGATACACCATAACCGTTCCACAATGGCGATGGAATGAAACTATAGAATACTGGACGCTTGTTTCTTCCAACTAACGTATGGCATAAATAGTTTACTCTCATAAATTTTGCTCGACTATTTCACGGTTGCCACCCCAGGCACCATATTTCTAAATTCAGACAAAGTTGCTATAATCTTTTGCTTAACTTCTCTCTGGTCTTCTCTCTGGCCGAGTTGTGTTTTATTCGTAACTCTTTAAAGATTAAGGATATGCGCGTTTATTGAATGATCCTTTTGTTAGTATGTTTTTATTCATTCGTTCATAAGTTCGTTTTGTTAGTTTAGTCTTTTTTTTAACCCCGAAGTCGAACCAATGTCAAAAATATCAAGTTATTTTTCATTGCCATGCACACACTAGATAAAAATAGACTCAAATAATAACAAACCATATGGGAACATTGATTGTTAAAATTACGAAAACTTGGTTCTTACTATGAAAGCCGCGAGCTTGAAAGAAACTGTTTGAAGATGCCGCATCCGGAATAAAGTTTTGCAGTAAAACGTGCGGGGAACGAAAACAACAAAAAACCATTATCCACTGGGAAATATTTCCTTGATGTACCGCCGGAAGTTAGACTAATATTTAGAAATTAAGACAACGACCAAGAATAACTTTTTTTAACTTGAAAAAGGAAGACAATTATTTTTCACTGAACACCACACCGATTTTTACCTCGATAAGATAAACTCAGTTTTCGTCAAATACCCTCTTATTTTACATAATTCAGTTCATTATTTTAAATGAACTCAGTTAAGGAAAATATACGTTCGATCTGCTCCATCATATGCTATGCGCCACTTTGCTGTGGTTACAAATTCCCTCCATGGGGTCATTCTAAAAAGAGAGGTTCTAAAAACTGTTCTTTCTAAAAACATGTTCTATATATATCTTACTCAACTTCCAGAACGGAAAGTGACGAGCCAAGTGGCTCAAAATTGTGAAACTTACGTGATTTAGTTCATCTCGAGTATAAATTATATGACCACCATGTTTTCTGTCCTGTTTATCGTTCATACAAAGGATACTTTCTTATCAACAATGGAGAAAGGAGCTTGTTCTCGTGGCACTGATAAACCATAAACTGAGATATACGTACATTAATTAGTGAACGAGAATATCATTTTGGCAACCATGTCAGCTGCGTTTCGGCGCCACATTTGTGGAATTAAAATCTTAGAATGATATGATCCAGCAGTCTTCTCACACAGGGATGGCTATACATAATGGATCAGTGCTCTATCTAACAAGTATACAATGTAAATTCTTGTTCACTGAAATGCTAACACCCCCATTCTTGGTGGCAGACTTGTAAAAGTCTCTCTATACAGTGAAATAAATTTATTAAGGTAAAGAATTTCCTTTGCTCAATATATGTTTAGTATATTTTGCAAAGAGAATAAGAAAGCATATTCCTAATATCAATAAGGTTTAAAATGATTTCTTAAGATTTATAATCCAAATTCAAACATTGCACTTAGACAAAGATTAAGGCTTCTTGCCCGAAGATCATTCTTAAGAAGAGGTATTTGTCACTTCAGTCCTTAACTAGCGATCGAGGATCTTATTAAGTGAAAAACAGTTAACTGTGCGATAGACGCTTACCTGAGTGTGAAAGACGACTTAACGGACAATTTTAGATAACCGCGATCTGTTTGTTTCTCTTGTGAAGCTTTGCGTCTCGTCGGTAAACGTTTTCAACGAAGATACTCTGGTGGACTCCTTCACTCGTTCATCAGCTTTTCATCTATTTCAATATGAGCGTTCGCTCAGCCACACAATTGACCACACTGACCGATGTTTGCTTGCTCTTCGATGTGTCGCGCGGTTTTCTTTCAGCAACACAAGCTGTGAGAGATAAAAGCTTCCGCGAAAACTCTAAGTTAGAAAGCACTATTTTTAAATGCACTATTTTGGCTACCATTACAATTGCGTTTTGTCCCATTTTAGGCACAGTGGGATACCATCTTCACAGCATTCGTTTTTAAAAGATTGTGCGTAGGAAACTTAAGAAATATCCATCCATTTTCAAAGTACTTTTATACTCCGTCAATATCTCTTTGATGTTTATAAGATAAAAAACAGGTCATCTCGAGCAAAATAGGACTTTCTTAACTGCAGCTAAACGAGTGAACTCAGTCAATGACATCAATCAAGACTCTTGAAATACTGAACATCTGCTGTTGGAGTTCGTTTGACGACATTTATCGTTAATTGAAGGCGGTGTAGAGAGGAAGGAGGTCTAAACTGTACGTCTAGAGAATATCATTGTTTTTCCATTCTTGAAAGGAAATTGAAGTACGTGGTCCTGAGTAGTACTTAATTTTTGACATGTTTGTGACATTGCATCTAACTGAATGTTATTTTAATCATATTGATCCCACTACGATACTCAATATTGTGGGGTTTAATACTCCATATGTGTAGGATCCATATCAAAAAGATAGGGAACACGGTCTTGATAACCAAGACGGATAAACAGAACTGTATCAGTCTGCTTAAACCGTCTTCAAAGGAGTTGCAAAACATCGGAGATTCCATGTTTCTGAGAAGAGAGAAAAGGGAATTCGTCTGTCTCGCAGGGTCTAAGTGAAAGGGAACGTAAAACTTATAGAACATGCCTGATTAAAGAGTAGATTCTTACGATTTACGATATTTCGTAACAATGAACAAGCAGGCAAGAAGAATAAAAGAACACCTCCTTTTTTTAACTTATTATTTCCATACACTTATTCCAAGGGTGTAATGCAGCAGCAATGTGAAAAAGAGAAATGTAGTTTTAACCTAACCGACATAATGTAAATCAAAGGTTGACAAAACATGCAGGCACCTTTTTATAACTTATTTTGTTTTCACTTGGTTCGCTGGTTTACCCAACAAGGGAAATCATTGGACAACTCAGAAGATCATGTTATCATTTCATATTTGGTTAGTTAGCAAGACTAGACAGTAGTTTGGTGAGAGAGAAATGTCTGTTGTCGCCAGTATGACTATGTAACTTATAGTGTTGTAATAGTGTTGTCGCGAATAAATTGAATTAAATTAAACTCAGGGTTGACGAAAGCTGGTTCGATTCATTAACCTGACAGGAGAAAATGCAGAGTCCTTTCTCTCTTTCTATTATTTTCTAATATGTTTCTTTCGTATATTTATTTCACTTGTTGCGATGTAACATAGCTTATCACAATACCGTGCAGTTATAACCTACGTCAGTCAAGTTATTCTGCGCTTCTTGCCTCTACCAGTCGCTTGAAAAATGATGCAACAATTCCTTTACGAATACCTCTCGCCCACTTGTTAAGATTGATAGAAACAGATTTGCATGACCACGAGTAGCGTAATATCAATATATTACTTCTGATACATGACAGTCGCGAGATCGGTTAGGAGCGCATGCGCATGTTTTCGTCGCCTAACACTGTTAAAAAGATGAAAGGTTTGAAGAAGATCACAATTTCTATACGGTGTCGCAGTTACGAAGAAACGAAGGGAAAATTATAACACCGCAAACCCTCATACTTCATTATCAGTGCACCGTTCAATGATGGTACACAACAGCAGACGCAATTTATGGCAAACTGAACCTCTAAACCAAACACAGATTGAAATAAACAGATGCCGAGACCGGTGAAGCTAATTGTGGTTTATCAGTCAAACCATTCATGTTGATGTTTTACATCTACTGTCTCATTTTTTTTGAGTATATTCTTTCTTTTTGACTACAATTGTTTGTCTATTTTCGGAACAAATAGAAAACATCTTGTCTCACAGAGGATGCAATAGTCCATCTACTTAAAAGTACATTGACAAATGAAAAATGTCGATGAGGGGGAGGAGCTGAGGAGGAGGATTTTAAGCCTGATAATCTACTCATCTGTCACACATTGTTTCTCCGATCCTATGCAGGTCTTGTGCGTGCGTCACAAGCCGTAGCCATAACAGAGGAAATACACTTAAGAGGTGCTTTTCGATTGCTCGGTTTTGTGCACGCATGCGTACAGCTTGCACGAGATTCCAGAGGCAGACGCAATGTTCATGACAGCAATTTTCATCAGGGTTCGTCCATACACATCTCCTTGGAGTCGACGGTCAGGAATTAAGTAATGATCTTCATCCTTTACAATACGCCTTTTTAATTCCAATCGATTGATATGTCTTCAGTTTACACACATGATTTGTCCTCGGGTGCGTTCAGGATTGTTTCCGTACACTGTCCGTTGCCAAAAACGTTTCTTCTGACCTTGTCAGACCTAACTATAGACCTACAAGCTACTAACTTGGTTTGCGGACTTTGTTGGTATAAAATAGTGGGCCTTTCAGATATTTTGCTCCTGTTTTTTTGTGGAGATCGTTGTTCTTGATTATTTTCTTAGTAGCGACATATCAAGTGATGCCTTCATCACATACGTATCTCTCAATAAGATAATCTTATGCTCTCCTCTCGTTTTTGTGCTTTCTCTACTGTCATTTTGCCGCTGTGTGGATTTGGGTTCGTCGGTTGATGTTCCAAAGATTCGACAATTTTTTGCGCGCTCTGAGCTGCGTTTGTTCATGTATATATATTTTCTTTATAACATTATCCAGCGTATAATTAATATAATCTAATATCCTGAAAAGCGCTATATTCCAGTCGTAATACTCCCGTATTCAGTTGTAAATACTAAGGGACTTTAAGATATGGTATGGCTAGCCTGTAATATGGCGGCAGATAGTAAAGATCACTTCCGGTCACGTCATAACGCGCGTACCATTACGGCTTTCCCGTCGTAGCCTTGTTTTCTACTACGGGAAAGTGCCTGGTTTCACGTACTCTTCACTAACCCTAACCCTAACCCTAACCCTAACTCTAAAGCCGGCTGTTTACTTCTCATTTTAACGCTTTTTTTCACTGTTTGAACGGCCTAGTTTGAAGATAAAGTTCTCAATCATAAAAATCAGCTCTAAGATCATTGTTTCTCTGTCATTTGTATAGAAAATTTGGACGATTTTAACACATACCGCAAGATGATCAATTCAGTCATATTAGTATCGAGCCGAACAGCCGTAGATAAGAAAGCTTCGTATGTTCTAATCTGAGCTATAATTGTTTATTACTGTTCAAAATGTATTTTATTATATCGAAAGTTTTGTATTTTCGGGCTTATCACGTAATCGTTGTACGAACAACCTGTCCGTGTTGAAATCGAGCTTTTTTTTTATATCAGAGTTTATATTTTGTTTTGTGGTTGGAATTACAGGCGGTTCTATCAAGTTCGAAAAGGCAAATCTGAGTTCTGGGAGATGTAAGACGGGTACAGGAGAAGGAAATCCTATTTAGTAAGAAAGTAGAATGATCTCTGGTTTCCTTGAAGTAGTCATTTTTGTAAAGACACGTAGAGACTGCACATACCGTTGCCGTACAGCAAAATCTTAATCATTTGAGTTTGGCGGGTAAAACACCGTTGTTAGCCTAGTCCCTCACGGCCAAAGTAGCCGTAGTAGCACCTCGCCGTAGCGTATCTCAAAGTCCCTAATAATTGTTACAATATGTACAGCAAAGATTCGAACCTTTTACTCACCCTAATATTGCACTGATCTCACGTAAATGCCAGAACTAAATTCCTATTAATCAGACAAACTGACATTTTCCAAGGTTAGAGACGAAAGCTAGTGTAGATATGTGTCGATCATAATTTACATAAGTGTTTGTGTTTATCTCGGTCGTCCGTTTTAAGCTGCCATTAAGGTGCAAACTCGTACACAGCGATAAATGGATAATAAAGATGGTCACATTGGAACTGCAATTGACACTAACATTGTCCAATTTCCCGCAAATAGTAATTTCTACAAGAATTGAAGAGATCCGACCTCTGCCTTGTGGATTATTTCATTTAGCTGGAAAATAAACAATAGCTTTCAGTGTTAACACATAAGAAAAAAGAAAGAAACCCTTTTTCTTTGTTGTGAGAGAGACACTTTGTTGCGATGTTTCGTTCAAATGAAGAGCACAATTTAGTGAGAAGAAAGAAAATAAAATAGAAAACTCAACGGTTGCATGTCTGCTGACCAATCAACAATGCCGTTCAGCTATTATTTGATTGATTAAGTTCTTTGAAAAACCGTCGGGCAATACTCTGTAAATCTTTGGGTAGGGTTGTATCGCTGGGACACTGAAACCTTTACCCTTACCGGACCATGATAAGCTTGATTTTGCAACCCTGTTCTAGACTAGATACCTAAAACCCCTACCCTATCCAAGACTAGCTCTTTTTGTTTTAATGTGTCACCTGACTGAATTTATCCCGACCCCAATTTTGAAAACTGCGTGTGCCGCGAAAAACAGTTGAAGGACAATAAACATGATAGCGCTTCATTTGGCGCGGAATATTTGTCCTTGGATGTTACTGTTCGCTGCTCTCTTCTCGGTACAGATAATGTCCGCGGACAAATATCCTAGCACATTTTCGAGCCAAATGGAAGCTATCACGCGCTCGTTGAATGATTGTTAAATAGATAGTACCGTTCAAATTCCAGCATCAAGAACAAGACCATCAGTACAAGAGTATTGTCGATGAAAGTATCAAGACTACTTTATAAAAATCTTTAATAATTTATATACTCACAGTAAAATACTGTAAATACCAATCGAGGTTTAAGTAGCTTATCTAATGTGTCGCAGCTACAATTCTTATCTTAGTTAAGTTTGATTACAAACGTGTATGAAATACTGTACTGAAAATAAAACAGCAGACAAGAAAACTATCAGCAAAGAAGCTGAAACATGGTGCTCGTAAATTCTTTCAGCCTAAAATATACTTAATGTACTTTAAACACAAGTCTACTTACTCAGTAAAATAACTATAACTATTTTCAGCTGGAAGATTTTGAATCGTTATTTCGAAATTTCGGGTTTTCAAAACGCGTATAGATAAACAAACTTCTTAAATAACACAAAAAGGGCTATAGTACAAGTGTTCTACTCTGTTGTAATGGAACACAGCAATTCGGCTTGGCCGTATAAACACGCCTGTTTAACAGAGCAAAGATCTCCCAACCCATACCCCCCATAAAGTTGAATCTCTCCGCCTAGCGTTTATGATCTAAATATAGTCATCTGCGGATGATCCAGCCCTTCAAATACAACAAATGTCGTCTTCAACAAAGTCTATCATTTAACTCCGCCCGCCCCCCTTCCCTGGACAATAGCCACTTATGTCAAGAGTAAAAAGACTCGACAATAATTTCAATGTCCGGTTAACAACGAAAAACAAAAAAGAAACAACCCGTCCCAGGCTACCTTGCGACATTGTCCTGTTCAAAGGCTTTCTCGAAATAGCTGCAGTGCACTTACCATTGGTGGCCATCCCCGGAGGGGGACACCGGGCAAGGGAGGAGACTGTCGAGAGTCCTACGATAGCTCTTTATTTCCCCCTTATAGGTAAGGGAGGGGTGTCACACAGCAGACTCAACAGCACAAATGAAATTGACCGAGACCAGGGAATAATAATTTGTCATCAAGAAATTAGCAACTGCTTTTAAACTTCAAGATTCTGCTGAACTGCTTGCAGAAACAACACCTCCCTCATTCAGTCTACCTCTGGGGAAAATATCCCTTTAAATCTCCCTAAAGGGTAGGGCCGAAGACACCTCTATAAATTAAAAAGGTCGACCTCTTTCCAACAACAAGTTTAAATAAATCCAAATTATAACTTAAAGAGAAACAAAGTCGTTATCACTGGAATGCAGTTCAGGAAACTAAATAAGTTTAGATATTTAACGTATAATGAACAACTTATCTTTGAAATCTTTTCTTTAAAGTACATGCTTTCAATACTGCCTCTCTATTCGATTTCACGTTTCGTTCTCATAAATAGAAGCGAAAAATTAAAAAGGAAAAATTAAAATAAAGGGAATGACATATCCACTCCTTAAGATCGTAATAAAATAAATTACATTTTTTCGGTGTTTGCAAGTTAAAACACAACCTAACTGTTGGCACAAAGGTTGATTGAAATGCTTTACCATAATGTGACCATAACAGTTCTCCAGTGAACTTAAACCATTTACAAAATTAGATCTTACGACGCTCCTTAGTCCTCCATCCATTCTTACTGCTGATCTTGGCTCAGAAAGCAGCACAGACTTTCCCTTTTGGGCCTCTCCGCCTTTTCCCGAAAAACCATTCTGTGGTTCCCATTTAATGAAGTAATATTTATCCCGTCTGACTTAATATTGACTCCATCTTTTACTGTCTTACACCGCTTCAGGCATGTTATCGAAATGCTTTCTCATGGACTTGATGCTTTTGTATATCTTGTTCCTGTGACCTATCAGGGTAACCCCGATCTCTTTGAGATCGTTGTCTTTTAGGCATGTTACTTGTGTTAAGTCCTTGAAGCCTGCAGTCTTGAAGTTCGCGGCATACTGTCCCATATGAATACTGCCTAACCACTCGTTGATCGTACTAAGTTTGGTGAAGTCCGCTGAAACGGCGCTGAAAGAGATCAGTATGTTTACAATTGATAAGACGTCTTCTGTTCCACACGTGCGACGGTTAACCACCGCGACTAAGTATGACAGACTCATTTCCCAGGTAATAGCAATACGTAATTTAACATACACAAAACAATAATTTAGGAAATGACCACTAACGGAAAATTTAGAAAACTGACTTTTCGTAAATGGCTTGGTTGGAAATGGAAATTGTCTGCGCTTTAATACACAGAACCCGGAGAGTTACTAGCACAGCATAACAAGTGACAACAGATATATATCAGCTTGTCGGGCATTGTGGCTCATTTTGCGGACTACAATGGAGAATTTGACCGGCTAAAATCTCTGTTAACCCACTGAAATTTGAACACTTACAACTAAGCTTTATCGAGATTTCTTGCCATGTAAGATTTTTTTATTTCTAGCAAGTTTACCTGAACATAAACTCTATTGGTTCATTATAATTTCCCGGTCATGGATCGTCGTGCGTCAGTGCACCTCAACGCAGATACTAATTAACGTCATTCTCAGCTCCTCCAATCCATTTTTTTGCTACCTTTATCTATAAATTTGCGTCAATCCCCAAGACCAGAACGTGAGAAAAATGGCCATCCCTCAAATACTGACTGCACTGAATATAAACTTCCACTCACTAACTGTCAGGCCGCCCGTAATACTATCAACAGCCTCTTTACCTCTTACCTTGTATAGCAAACTAGACTGTCATTTAACATTTCCGGCGTGCGGATAAGCTCATCCAACCGCTTCACAATTTCTTCAAACTTCGGTCGATTGGACCTGTCTTTGTCCCAGCAATCCATCATAATTGTATGCAGAATTTTCGGGCATTTCTAAACAAATGGAGACAAACCATGTACTTCAATAAACTCGCCTTTTTATTCCAACTCTTTGACCACCTCTTCCCCGAGTAGCGAAACACGCAGGCTAGGGAAACTGTACTTAAAAAGAAAGAAAGAAACACGAAGAAAACTACAAACAAACTGCTGACGTTCTTAAACAAGACTCAGAAGTAAAATACTTACCACAGGTGCTGGCAGCCTGTAGCCTCCCTCTACTCTGTCCATGACCTGTAAAGATAACGAGTGACTGCACATTAGCAATGAAAACACACGATAAATCCGTGTTTCTCAAACATCCCGGCTTGTTTATCGTCATCGAATCATCAACACATTTTGAACGTTCAGCTTTTCAGGTCACCAGCCATTACACATGCAGTGTCTCACATAACGATCTATGTTGAAAAGGAAATAACAATTAAAATAGTTTAAAATATATTTATTTTGTTACCTCAAAGTTACTCCAGTTCCAATATGGCCTCTCACCAAATGCCATGGTCTCCCACATCACTATTCCAAAGCTCCACACATCACTTGCTGAACTAAATTTCCGGTACCTTATCGCTTCGGGCGCTGTCCATCGAATTGGAATTTTACCGCCCTAGAGGGACACAAAAATTTCAGTTTATACCACGCTAAGTAAGTTAAAAAACATAAGCAAACAAGCCAACAGGAAGTTTTGGAATGATTTTTTGGTTGACAAGGAGAGCAAGTGTTAAAACAGCAAGGCACGTATCGACATGTTAGCTCATGTAAGCCGGCAGCATCTCTGTAAGAACCAAAAATGATTCCCCCGTGCGGTCTTCTGGGGAAGTAGATTTGAGATAAATTACCTGTGTCTGATACTCGGAATCAGGATTATCTTCCAACTCTCTTGACAGTCCAAAGTCTGATACTTTACAAACCATGTTCTCGCCAACCAAAACATTTCGAGCAGCAAGGTCCTAAAAAAAAGATAAACAACCTTGAAAAGTTAGGGTGCTAACTTTGACTTTTAGAGGATGATACCATTCATAGTTTATTTCATTTGCTAGCACAGCTCTAACTGGCAGAGCAAATTTAAATAAAGACAAAAACATATGATATACAAAGAGATATGTGTAACGTCAAAATATATTAGAGAACAGTAAAAATAATAACAATACAAAGAAAGCAAAATATTATATGGCACAAATGGCAGGACAACATAGATTTCCAATCACGCATGCGTGCAAACGTAAGCTGATAAATCTGTAAGATGAGACAAAACAGGACAAACCACATTTTATCTCATCTCTTCTCTTTGGTATTTCATCGCCTTTCGCAGTGACAGGATTAAGGTATTGTCACGTATGCTGGGCTGACTTTTCAAATCTCAGGTACTTACCCTATGCACAAAATTAATAGCTGAAAGGTACACCATCCCTGATGCAACTCCACGGATCATGCCAATAAGCTGTAGGGTTGTGAGTTTGTCTTCGTGATTCTTAAAAAGGGAGAACGGAGTAGCAAGATTTGCCTCGGGAATATAAATGTTTTTTTATGTTTCAGTTATATTTAAACACTCTTTTCGATGCGCACTGCCATGAGGCGTAACCTGTTGTCGCACATACATGAACGTTCTAGCATGTCAAGCAACACGTTGTAACGTAACGGCTGAACAAGATCAAGGAGGAAAGCTGACTTGCCTAACGTGAACATAAACGACAAAGTGTGACTGATGAAGACATTATAATAGTTCTGCTATACACAAGTTTAAAAAAAAATCTAGAAAACAAGACAGAAAACGGAATCAAAATCAAGTATGATCGTTCTAGTATTTTTGGGTTGAAGCTTGTCAAAAAAAAGTCTCCACAACAAATGTCAAAAAATTATATCACTGTGTTACAACAACAACAACAACAACAATAACTTTATTAATGTGTCAAATACATTCTAGCCGAGGATAAAAAACCCTCTACTAATAGGGGACACATAAAATAAATAAAATAAATTATAAATATATTTATAATATATGTACGAAAAAACGAACAAGGACTATCAATGAGCATTCCGTACCTTGAGAAACGTATCTAGAGATCCACCATCCATAAACTCTGTTATAATCATCATGGGTCGACCTTAAAGTTAACAAACCAGAATACGCAACTGTCATAAAAGCGCGGACTCTCACAGATAAGTTTTACTTTTTAGTGCATGCATGTATGAAGAAGCTGTAAGGTAGCTGGGTGAGGGGAGACTTTCTATACAATCTAGGCCATGTGTGACGCAGAGGACTAAAGGAAAAATAACTGCATGTAAGTTTGATAGGTGAAAATCTAGCAGCTAAAAATCGTTCCAGAAGGGTAGCTATCCTTGATTTGCCGTTCAAAACTCAACCATGCTAAGCAGTTGAACTTCTGATCTCACAAAGATTAACAATCAGGTATAAAACGGAAATAAATACAAACTTCTTGCACACTTACTGACTGTTATGACGCCTATCAACTGGATGACATTTGGGTGCTTAAACTGACCCATAATGGAGGCCTCAGAAATGAAGTCATCTCTAGTCTTGGATGTAGCACCTTGCTGATGAAACCAAAGAAACAAGCATTTAAAAGTAAGAAAGTGTTCAATTTTAAAACGATAACCAAAAACTACAGGCCCAAAGCAATCACTGGACTCTAAGCAAATATTGTAAACTCAGAACAAGCGACAAATTAAATTGTTAGTGGTCGTAAGCGCGGAAAAATTCTCGCAACTGACCATTTCTCTGATTCTCGCAACTCTGTTTAACTCACTTGTTGGTATAAATCTACTAGCGTTCTATCACGAATGCCGTTCTCTGATTGGCTACGCTACTCACTATCTATTCTGTGATAGATAGTGAGTAGCATAACAGTGTGCCCTGGATAACAAAATGACCACCGCTTATTAACGTTTTCGAAGTGTCTTAGAAGAGGATTTAGATAAAGTTTGAAAGATCGACTAGTACATTTATACTAAAACAATTAGATTATTCGCTCTCTATTTCTGATCGTGATAGTTGACTCGGGCAGCGCCCTCGTCATAGCAATCTCGTGATAGAAATCTCGAGCTCATTATCTACCGGTACTTGTTTAATAGAAACAAATCGAAAGTTTCCTTAGCATCAAAGCCAAAACCAATCAAATTACAACAAAAATCAACACATTCACAGCATACCTTTAAAATTTTCACTGCAACAATAGAGTCTTCAAATAATCCCTTGAAAACTTCAGCAAACTCGCCTACCGATAGAGAAGATGAAAAGAGAATATCTACATTCCTTTCTACAATATATGCGGCATAGTCAAGCAGAAAGGTCAGGAGAGTTAAAAAAAAGCCTCAGAAATTAGGGAATAATTCTCCAAATACCATACTCAAAACTTTTGGCGATCCGGAAGGCAACTTTAACATTCTCTGGGTCTTGTAAAAGTTTAGTTATAAACACACGGTTTGTGGAGAATGTGTAACTGAAGAATGAACTAAAATAAATTTCCTTTGCTTTGAAAATGATTAATCCACTGAGTAAGTACAAACCTCCACCAACGGCACACTCTAACTTGATATGACATCTGTCAATCTCAGCAGCGAACGTCTTGACAGCTTCCATCGGATCACCATAGTTACTGGGATCAACGTATTGACTCAGTCCATGATTAGCAAAAAGCTCAGTTGCTACAGAAATAAGGAGAAATCAAACAATGAAATTATTAACGGACTGATAAGTTAATACGGTGTCAATTTAAATGATATTAGTGGTACTGGTACCGGAAATAACAGCAAGACATAAAAAAATATCACAAAACAGTGCAAACGGTCTGTCACTCCCTAGCTAACAATTTACAGTAAAGCTAAAATTAAGTGAACATTTCCTCTTAGTCCAACTGAAATCGCTCATGTGAATAAATATTCAGACTGACCTTCAAATGTGGTAGCTCGTTTCCGGAATTTCCTGCAAGGAATCAGAACAGCAATAAAAGGAGTTGTCATTAAGAACATAACAGCAGAGGCAAGGCAAGAGCTCAAACTCGGGACGTTAACTCATGTTCGCAACTGATCAGGTGAAAATTAAGACTTCAGTTACGAAAAAAGTTCAGTCGAGCACTTAAATATTACACCTTATAACATTAAAAAAGATCCATTACCTCCGTTTTGAAATAACCACTGTGATAATAACAATGATAACCAGAATGAAGATGGTGCCTCCTGCGGCCACAGCAATCAAAAGCCAAAGCTTCCTCTTGTCATCAAATTTTGAGACTACAACACAATGAACCATAATCACCAGCATGAATCTTTCAAAACTCGACATGTGAATTATATAAATCCACTTCACAGACAATTAGAAAACGCAAAGAAGCGGCCGCCACTTTTTAGCAACCGCACACTGCTAAGCTAGAGACTATAAAATTATGTACCGCAGAATAGGCAGTGAGAAACCTAGCTAATAAAAGAGCGCTACTCATGATATAATGCAAGTAGATTAATGCCATTATAAGATATATGGGGAGTACAAGTAAGAAAAAGCTTGCATTTGTCATCCGAAGAATGAAAGAAATATTCAGGGCAGCACACAAATGGTTTTTACCTATTTTTTTGCCTTGCGTTTTGGCTTCTTCACTTTTCGGGCCAAATCCCATGCTGTTCTTTGCAACAACCTAAAACCAATAAGTAGTGGAACTTCATTATTCTTGAAACCAGATAAGGAAAAACGGGAAGATAAACACTTAAGATCGCAGAGTTGCTTTTTGGACTCCTCTGTGATTGTTGGTAACGCCAGACGTACATGTAAGAAGAAAATGGCACCCTTAAAATCCAAAGTTTAAAAAAACAAAACAAAAAAACAAAAAACAAGATCCTTTCCTCTTGTTGTCCTTTTGATTGTCTTTCGGTTTATGTTTCAAAAATTAACTCAGTCGAATGTAGCTGAGAACACAACTGACTGGACACTCACACAACTGACTGGACAATCACACAACTGACTGGACACTCACCTCGAATTCGTACTCAACACCAGGTTCAAGTCCAGTTATTTCGATTTTAGTTTGAGTTGTGTTGATTGTGTGCTCATCTGAGCCATCTGATAATTTACGGTATGTCACAAGGTAGTAATGGATGCCTTCATTGCCATTGTTTAGAGTCCATGATACAATCACAGACGTGCTATCAATTCTCCTTATTGTTACCTCGGGTTTTTCAGGAGCTAAAATATAAACGAACGTAAGATTCAGGAGTAAGAAAAAAGAGGGAAAGGGAAAAGATGAGAACGTTATCTGAAGATGGGAAAGATACAAACAAAGCGTAATTATTTTGGTAAACACGTAAACGTAAGAAAGAAGAAAAAGAGGGAGGGGAATCGTTGTAACACAGCAAAGATATAAACAAGGGAAGGGAAAGGAATTACTGAAACGAAAATTTCTCGTATGAAGATCACTAGTACAGTGCGATCGAATCAACGAGATCGCTATACCTGATTCCAACGTAGTGACTTCTGATGTCGCAAACTTGGAAGAGTATCCGTCTTTCTCTGCTACTGCACTGACACCATTTTTTGCGTATATCTTGAATATGTACCCCGTTCGTGGAAACAAGTTGGTTACAGTCGCTTTGGTTTGCGAAAAGTTTCCTTGTCTGGGTAGAAAGAGTACTTGTGTTCCACAGTCTTGACTACAGCTTAATTCGTCTACCCGACACACGATCTTGCATTCGATTTCATAAAATAAATCATTTCGGCCACCGAGGTGACGAGGTTGCGACCAAGATAGGCTCACTGTTGTCTGATTAAAGTCCAACTTTCCTAAATGTCTTGGCGCAGAAGGAATACCTAAAGAGACCAGGCATAACGCATACACATTAGGTTTTGATTAGTGGCATTCTAACCAAGAGAGATTCACACCAATTTTTGCACTTTAACAGGGAGCCCGCGTGTTAAAATAATCACTGGTTTAAGGATTGTTAAGTAAATGATCATCAAAGGAATTCAAGCTGGCGGGATCAAGCTCCTAAGTCACGCCAAGGCGTAATGACCCACAGCCTTATAACCAGCTACAGTAGGCAGACAAACAATCACAAAGTTTTAATACAATACCTGTGCAATTATCTGAAAAACGTTCCCACGTCGCTCGAAAAAATCCTCGCTTGCATTTACAACTTTTCCTGCCTGTGCCCGCGACGCTATGTTCTGGACATTTGGAACATTTAACGTTTCCAAGCTTGTCTTTGAAATAGCCAAGTGCACACACTTTGAAGAGAAGTAACGAAAGTTAGCCATTTGAGAGCCTGAACATCTGTTACATAATAAACATAATGGCGTTAACGAGGCACTAAGCCATGGAAACGTAATTGAAAAAGTCGGGCTGATTATTTCAACTTGTACTGTTTGCGTCTTAAATTTCGCTTAAAACAATTGCAGTTTGCTCTGCCTTCAACAAAGGACTTACCGTAGTCATAATTGTAGAAAGCTTTTGAAGTTGTTTCTTTATTTTGCTTAAAACAGAGATCTGAGTCTAGAGGACCGGTCTATGTGCCCAGATAAACTTTACGTATAAAAAACCCCCTTTACAGATCCCCTATACATCCAACATTTACGAGCCGGTCAGCGGCTACGTTTAAGAGGTATCGCTCTTTCTATCCACATGTAATATGGCGGTGATGGTGACGATTTAAACGATGAAGAAAGAAACACCTAGAGTAGAATCTGGGCATCGTTTCACGGGTATTTCATGATCCCAATTAGCTGAGATTAGATCTATCGATTGCTAACTAATAGTTATTATGAAGAATCACAAGCCTGCGGGAGGTACGTTATCTACAGTAACTCGTTTAGCTTATCTTTAGACATTTCATAACCGCCATTTCTGACATTTCTGATAGAACTGGAAGGTATTCACAGATAACAATGGGCGAAAGTATACAGTATTGTAAATGATCCACAAGGGTCATCCCTATGTCTGCAAACAATTTAAAACCTGATAAGCTCTTTATTTGACATTAATAATAATTTTATTGTTGAAGGCCGTTTCCCGGGTCATCAGCGGTAAGTTACAGCTGTAAGTTAAGACTTGTAGGGTTATAGTGCAATCTTCAAATGTCTCATTGAAAGCTATTTGGTCTAACACTACTGACTAAACTACAGGTTACACGTCAGAAGCAGAGAAATTAAACTCATCGACCGCATTTGGATAAATACTAATAATAATACAATATATTTATAAGGCGCTCATTCCATAAAGTAATGTTCAAATGCGCTTCACAATATAAAGTTAGTAAAAAGGGTAAAAATTACAGTAATGAGGTAAATTCACACAGTAAAATGGAAAACAGGAAACAATAAATAATTAAAGTACTAGATCAAAGTAGTGATGAAAAAGATCTACTGCACTAAAAATTATGATAAAAACGCTGGAATGAAAAAGGTGAGTCTTTAACTGTTTGGAAGTAATCAACGACCACTACATACCTTGGCATTCAGAAGCAACTTTCTCCCATCCAGCTATACAAAGACATTCACCTGTAGAAACATCTCCTCTGACCCACTCTCCACTGCTACCACAGTTGGCACCCAATTCTGGTGCGGTAGGTTCTGAATTGGCTGCACATTTACCCATAACTTTTACAATTTTAGATTCATTAACTGGAGCAATTGTCTGAGGCAACAATACAAGACTATCAGGTAAAGTCTTCCTTGGACAAACATTATATGTCACCACAATGGAGTTTACCACAAGACAAGCTCCTTGGTCATGAATAGCAAGGAAGACTTTTGAAGTTCTTTCCTTGATGAGAAGGGACATCTCTGCAATGTTTTGTACACTGACAGACTGGTTAGATGAATTACTTGGTAATGAAATTGTTTCCATTTTGCTGTAGTGTCCATTTCTTGGATCAGAATACGAATTATTTGGTTCCTGATTTGACTGATAACCATAAACATCAAACCTTTCAGAGCAGAATTTTCTTACATCAGCATCGTCATACAATGCACATCGTTTCATTGAGTAGTTTATTGCAATATCAATTCTTTTAAGTTTGTTGTGATCAATGCCATAACTCCACATCCAGTTGCTTGGCTGTTGTACACTAATGTCACAGACAGTATATCTAAATGTTCCACTGTCAGAGGGAAAGGTTGACCACTAAAAGAAGAGATTAAAAGACACATCAGCAACTTAAAAATATATTTTGTTCATGGAGTCTTTTCTTACTTTCAAATGAATACAATCCTACATGTACAACTTAAAAACCACATTGTAGTTTTCCATTTTCTACAAGGCCAACAGCATATTCAAAGTGATGTCACAGTTGTAAGATGTTAACGATAGTCAATGGGGATCAGAATCAGATCTCATTGATTGGATGAATCCTAGCTTTCAGCCTGATGACTGTGTTCTGAATTTAATGAGGCTATTGCCTGATCCCCACACAACAGCCTCAGGGTCAGCATCACATGAAAATCTTCATCCATGGCACCAAAAGACAAGAAGAAATGCAGCCAAAAAGTATACATGTACCCAAGTAGCAACAACAACTGTTACAATAATAATTATAATAATCGGATCTATAACAAAATTCTCAATTGTGATTGGTTCTCTGAGTGCTTATTTGTCACATAACCAGTGTGCCATCATGTGGGTGTCCAATTTACAGGTATCCAATTTGAACTTTTTGTGAGTGGATACCTGCAATTGGATACCCACGTGATTGGCACATCAATTGAGTGTGCTTTAATGGCTTCCTTCTCAATGTTTCCTAAAGTTTTAAAAACTTATGAAAAGCACTGCAAAGTTTTTCACTCAAAAAGTTCTCAAAAGACATTTTTTTATTCCCAAATTTGTTGTGGATCAAAAATAATGCATTTTTGTATAAAAAGACATTTAAAAATATACTTGTTCTGCGAACGTGTAATATTCAAAAAATATACTTTCTCCTAAATTACATTTTAAAGGTTCAATGGTAAAAATAACTAGTATTGATAGAAAATACAAGAGAAGCATTATAAGTATTATTAAGTAATAAACAAGACATGTTTCAGAGGGAAGATAATCCATCATCATTTTACAAGAATAACTTAGAAAATGAGCAGTTAGTTGTTTTCACTTTTTCTGTTTCACCACTTAATCCTTAAAATATTCTTATTTTCATTACACACTGTTAACCATTTATTGCCTATTTTCTCTGGTATTCTTGTAAACAGATGATGGATGATGTTTCATCCAAAACATATGTTGTTTAATGCTGTATATGAATTTTCAAACACATCATGTGGTTTCTGAGAGCTATATTTTACTTTGTACTGCTGAGAAGCCTTGGTAATGATAATAGTAGTAATAATAATAACAATAATAGTTATGTTAATAATAATAATAATAATATATTATTATTATTATTATTATTATTATTATTATTATTATTATTGTCATTGTCATTATCATTGTCATTGTCATTGTTATTATTATTATTATTACAGCTATAATAGTAATAATAACAATACATGTAATACTGTAGGTAAGGTAAAGTCTGCATATAAGCCAAGTGACCCATCAGGCTGGAGCATATCCCAGTTTCTGTAGCATGAAGTGACTAGGAATATTTTTTCTCTCTAGACGGGATGCTAGTCCATTGCAGGGTTACCCCCAACATTGAAAAATTTGCAGTACCCATTTGTACACCTGGGCTGGGTTGTTTGATAGCTGGTTAACCCTGACCCAGGATTATTAGCAGTTAACCAAAGTAACCATTTTTCTGTTTTTCATTTCTTATGTTTTGTGTAGTTTGAGATTAGTCAAGCTCAAAACTGAAGGACAAACACTACAAACAGAAAACCTCACCAAAAAAAATACAAAACTGAAAAGAAAATTCTCATTAATTCTGGGTTAGCTTAATCAGGCTTTGAACAACCCGGCCCTGGGTGGAGACAGGCACTGTGAGATTAAAGTATCTTAATACTCCCTGCCAGGGTTCAAACTCAGACCACTTAATCCGGAGTCGAGCACACTAACCATGAGGCCAATATAATAATAATAATAATAATAATAATAATAATAATAATAATAATAATAATAATA
>Ga0126338_10000559_pt1 | contig 20572 bp, 11 predicted proteins | sample OrbCmetagenome_2_FD_92529 | JGI IMG/M metagenome (GOLD analysis project Ga0126338, IMG submission 92529) | Coral microbial communities from Petempiche,Puerto Morelos, Mexico - Orbicella C C metagenome | ecosystem: Host-associated > Invertebrates > Cnidaria > Coral | place: Petempiche,Puerto... | reverse complement strand
GATGATTTTATTTCAATTACTGAGAATTGAATTTTGTCGGAGATGTACCTCCATATTAAGTCAACAACACTATTTGATTTAAATATTTTTAGGGGGGAGGGTAGGGGCGGTTTGCTTTCTGCGGTTTAAAAAGATGAAGTAGACACTAATTATGCAGTTCACTGGATTTCTCCCAGGATGTCAAATTTATGGAGGAAAGATCCCTCGTTGGTGTTCTCAAAATAGCAAAGTCTAAAGCTGCTCCCGCTGAAGACGAAACAAGCGAAGCAATACACAGAAGAGAAAAAGCATCCAAACTTGCCGATTGTATTTTACACACGTACAAACACAATCGAGAAGAAAGCGATAAGCTTATAAAAGATCCTGATTTCTTACAGGAAGTGAAACAGGTATAGGTACCTTCTTTAAACGAGATTAACAATAATCATCGTCCAGCGGGTGATCGTCTTGTGCATGCGTATTTGAGTCATTGCCGCGTAGATTTGCCCTCGAGGTTTCGCTTTGAGTAGCTTTGCTGCTTTTTGTAACCGATGGCGACATGTATCTTATGATAAAAAAAAATCGTTTTCTAATGTACAAGAGTACATTCAAATAGAGGGAAACGTGAAAATAATAATTCGTCAACCAAAGGTAGAAGAGCATCAAAGAAATAAGAAAGCGGAAATAAGCAAAGGTGATAAAGATTGGACGAGACTGATATGGAGTCGAAATGACCGACCAACTCGAAAATTTGGGCTACAGTTTTCAAGATGTCAGTGATGCACTTGCTTTATCTACGCGTTGACCATGAGACAACAAAATACGTACTTGAGGTTTCAACTCGTGTTTTGTTGTTTTTCACAGGAAGTTCAGCATAAAGTGCTGAAATATTTCCAACTGAAGCCCAAAGTCAACAGTCTTAGAAATGTTTATGAGGTTAGTGGGTGAACGACACTAAATGTTGTAGTCATAAAGTTTCGTTTTTGGACTAAGTCTGGTTGGACAACGTTAAAGTAACAAGCTGAAGCCCCGGCTCAAGTCGTTGTCACAAAATATCGACCATTCCAAAAACAACGTTTATATTTGGCTATTGTATTGTAAGAGTTTTGATTGGTTCGGGTAGAAACCATTGGATATTAAGCCCTGGCCAAACGGACTCGCAAGTTTCCTCGCCAAAAAAAAAGCCATTTCAAAAAAGCCTTTTCAAGGCTACGGGCTAAATTGTAACCATTATGCACTCAACTTGGACGTCACTCAACTTGCGTTGACTTGGGTTGGGTGGCCAGAGGGACTCGCAAGTAGACCCAAGTTTTCTACTTGCGAGTCCGTTTAGGCAAGGCTTAATACCCTTAATTACTGGTCTCGAAGGAAAAAGTTAGTGTTGTTCCCGAGAATCTCGATGTTTCCCTCGACTCCGTAACTGTAAAATAGTTCAAGGGCGTGTCAAGGCAGTGGTTTTACGACAGTCATTGAGAAAAACTACTTTTAATGTAAAACTGAATTGTTTTTTAGACTTTACTCAAGCAAGAGGCGTATCTGAAGGATCAACTAAGCGTCTACAAAGGTACGCTTTTATCAGTAATAGGTTGCTTTATCACTTAAGACATGAAAATTTAATCAAGAAGAACTAAAATCAAGGTTTCTTTCTTGTTACAGAATATTTGGTTGCAGTGAGAGCAAAAGCAGTCATGGGTTCATCAAAGGTGATTTAGCAATTCATGAGAGTTTCTTTTGTAGCATTATCGAAAATTAACTGAGCTTTCAAGTGAGGAAAACTTGAAAGACGAACAGAGCCACGTGAAAGTACTACTCGATAGCTTTCACTTGAGTGGTCACATACCAGGGTTTTATCCACAGATTTTAAAGTTACCCAATCTGCCTTGTAGAGCGCAGTAGACTGTTCTACATGAAAGTACTGCTCGACAGCGTTTATTTGAATGGCCAAGTCCTTGGGTTTCATCCAGAGATTTGAAAGTTAGAACTACCCTTTACAGCAGAGCAAAGAGTACCACATGGAAGTACTGCTCGATAGCTTTTGTTTGAATTGTCACACGCTAGGGTCTCATCCACAGATTTGAAAGTTAGAACCACCTTGAACAACGGCTACGCAATAAAGTGACTTTCACAAACTTTAAAAGGTAGAACTTTATGCTGTATAAATAAACGTTTTCTGTTGGAATGATTTTGAACCGTGGTTTGTTTGCCATTCATTCCAGAGAGATGTAAAGTATGTCTCTGCCACAGAAACAACGCACACCACCCCTGTCAACTTCAGTTACAGTCAGCTCGAAAAGGAAGGAGTGATGGTCGAAGGGCATAGATTTCCTGATAAAAGGTAAGCAAAGAACCATCTGAGGTCGCGACTGTTGTGTTGTTCAGAGGTGTTACTAAGTAACACGAGTTATCTTCGGAGAGATTTTCGTATTATCCGACTGAGGACGAAGAGATTCGGGAAACGTGCGAGTGCTCCAATTAGCCACGAATATTTAAAACCGATTAATTTGAAAAACCGAGCCTGGTAACTAAAGAGCTTCTAAAAGTTAGTTAATTTTTTCAAATGTCAGTGTTTTTGGTTCAAACCCAAAGATATAGTACACTTTTGAAAAGCTGTGATTTAAGAGAACTTTGTATGGTTTGGAGGGACAGGTGTCATATTCGCACCCAGTCCCTTGCTCGTTTAGAACATGGCTGATTAATAAGAGAATGATTTACGCTTTTTTGGACCATCAAGACAGCCCGGTCGACTAAAGTATACCAAGCACAAAATTTTACTCACTAGTAAACTGAAAAGCGTTTTATCAGAGCAAACCGTTTATTCTAGTTTTCATCTTCAACAGAAAATCTGAATTAACAGTTACAATAGCCTCTTCACAGCCTGGTGTCTACCAAGTGTGTCTTCGCAGTACAGGTAAATGCTTATTGATTCTTGTATTATTTCCAGTACTACAAATCACCATCAGTTTAGAGGTAGTTCTCCAGTTTTCCAGCTCGTTTAATATATTGCCTTTTGTTGTACGTCTCAACATTGCATCGCAGCTGAACCCTTGATGCCGTGTAGGTCTGTGTTGAATCACGTAAAAATACGGACTCGGGAATAAAAATTCACGAAGGTAACATTTCTTTTTTTGTTTTGTTTTGTTTTTTTGTTTTTTTCAGGTGACACTGGTGCAAATTGCGACGTTCATTTAAATTTGGAAGAATTGTTGGAACTGCAACACAAACGAGAACCGGTTAGTTAAATCATTGATTTTTATTTTACTGTATATAGACTGACTATGGATGAAAAGCGATTGAAAGTCCCTGGGTACCTCAGCAGCGATTTGCTCGAAACGGCGACACTCCTTGCCTCCTTTACTTTTTAAAGGTTTTCGCGTAGTTACCATGGGTTACATTTTTCTCACACTAACCGCCAGTTTGCTTTTCCGCGTTCGTAAACAGATACACATTTTTCAATACCTGACGACAAGTGCGCATTTTACGTGTTTGCTCCCTGTTACGCTAATCTTGCGGTTCCCACTGGTTACATGTTTACGCGCGCTTGCCATCCGTGTTTCATGTTTTCCCGCGTTCGCCTCTGATTATGTTTTCCCGCGCATTTTGCCTCCGGTTCTGATTGGTTAATGCGTTTTTTGCGGTCGTAACTTACTTTGATTGGCTTACAAGAACCAGCAGGAAACTGCTATCTTGTGATAACAATGCGAATTTTCATTCTTTGTCCTTGTCAGAAGAGCAACTTGCGTTTGTGTACTTCATTCGAAGCCAGTGCATGTTTCTATCGGGTCGGCAAAAGCTGCCCCTTTATGCATCTTAGACAACAGTTTGCGTCGCCGATTTCTAAATTAATGCGAGTTGAGTACGTTCGTGATGAAACTTGTGCGACTTTCTTGCCAGCTCGCCGGCATATTTTTGTTCGCTAAATTTACTTAGGACAGACCGTGCGTAGAAAAAAACGCTCTCTTTTAAACACTGCTTGTGCTAACAACAGTTGAAATTATTATTAGCAGGAATTGTTTTTGTGTATAGATAAAATGAAAAAAAAAAGAAAGACAAAATGTTCGGATCATTTTCACTTAACTGCGACTCTATTATGGCAGCGAAGGTTTTTCAAGAGCATTTAAATCTCGCATTTTATTTGCGTTATTGTTCTCTGGCAAGACAATAACACAGGATTTTTTAAATGCTTTCAAGAGTTTAAACTGTTTTCTGTTTGTCTTTGTTCCGGCCCGTTGCCGTCTTTGTTCGCGTGCAATCTATCCTCATTGACTGTTTATTGACGTGTTTTGTGATAGAATCATAGGCACACAGTAGCGTGTATGCAAAGTTTCCTGGCGACAGCTTGTAAAAGGTTTTAGACGTTAAAAGGTCAAACTCTTTGTGCGTTTTAGACAATACTTCTTTTCACTGGAACCGTGAAAAGTCTTTTATAGGCTCACTAAATTATCTCCGCTTGGACTGTCCTTAAATAATGGCCCCTACATCTTAAATAAAGAGGCGGGTAAGACTTGAAAGATATTGCGTCGAGTGCGTTTATTTCGCGTGATTGCGTGCGAGCATAGTTAAAAGAGCCTGGTTTTTCGCACGTGCAGCGCGAAAAAAAAATGTTAACCGTCTTCGATATTTACTAAATGGTGCATTTATAGCCTCGTGCGTCAGTAACCGCTCTTGAGACAAATCGGGTAATAGGCGAATTATCCAGAGACGGGTTCACATTTTCATGTTGTTGCTTTAGTCCAAAATGAGCTTACATGACTTAATATGCGTGGGCTCGTAGACTAAGAAATATTTAACGCACGCACGTGCTGCAAGTTAGGAAAACAACCGCAAATATCGACACGCATTTTTATGATACAATGTCATCGACGTTATTTTTATCGCAGGTGGCTTTTTGTGAGCGAAAATAAATTTGCTACTTTGAGATTTGTATTGACAGTTTCCATTGGACATTTCCGCACACATAGACTTTAACTACTTCCATACTTTAATTTTACTTTGGCCACACACGTTTGACAAGGATATAATTTAATGGTATGATACTAATCACTGGATTCAGAACAGAGCTATGGACACGTTAAATACTTTACGATATTTTACGAGCTATTGCCTACATGACGAACTTCCTTCGTTTTCTTCCCGCTCGTCGCCAATTAATCAGAATTGTTGCGGAAATGTTCGGGTTTTGAACTGATATTAAGTGATTAAATGGCACTTTACAACCTTTTCAGTTCACTTTTACCTATTGCCTAAGCAGATGTCATGTATAATTTCTGGATATATCATTATGGTTATATACGGTAATTTTTTAACCCCCCAGTGTGTAAGATTGCAAAAAAAAGATCATTTCATTTTGAAAAATATTGCGAAACAAGCGGTCGACAGCTCGAATGATCAGAGAGCGTGTATTCATAAAACTTAAAATAGCTCCGCTATTTAGTATTGCTATTGTTTTGTTTCTGGCTTAGCAACTAAAACGTCAAAACAATGATGGATGTTAATTGTTATCAAATATTTTAACGTGTAATTCAATGAGTTTTTTGTCTTGGTAGTTTCTTGAAAAAATAAAATATTCGTTCAGATATTTCTCCCAGTTCATGGGACAAGTGGGCCCAAAATGTATCAGTCCTTGCTAGTTAATACGGGTGTTATCGCATGGATTTCTCCTCAGCTTGAAATTATTAGAACATTTTGTGAATTGTCTTTGTAATATTAATTTCATTGGCGTGTGACCGAATTGGTTGCCTCCAAAACATAACGTGCGTGGGTAACGCGTGGGATTACGCGCGGGACCGTATGGATCGTGCGAGAAACTGCTGTATCACTGTTTTGATTGTCGTTCTTTTTGCGTCAGATTTCGTCAAGAACGCAATGTTAGACTTGTTTCTCCTTTTTTTTCTGATATTAGGTTAATAAAATACGGTATTACTGTCGAGTATCATTTTGATAGTTGTCTTTTTGCGTCAGATTCGTCAAGAACTCAATATATGACGTGTTTCCCCGTTTTTCAGATATTAGGTGAATAAAATGCGATATCACTGTTGCGTAGTACTTTTAAGATAGTTCAAACCCGTATGACTGTCGTCTGCGATTAATACTACGAGGATTTTTTTTGGCGGAATTTTGCAACTCGAATCGATATATCTCGTGTTTCTTGTTGTGGAATTCTTCAATTCTGATCAGAGTTCTAGTAAAGTTCGAAAGTGTCAAGAGAAGTGTCTAAGACTTTCCATCCGTGAGAATTGGAAAATCTCGACTCGATTTGTAATTCTGTAATTTGTTTTTTTCCTTCGCATGATCCATGCCCCAGAACGTTGAAAGTGTGGAATACGCCGTTGTCAAGGAAACGTATTGTGTAGAAGCGTATTACCCTTAAGCGCATCAATCTGTATCTTCGTAACCCAACACTTGCCTTTTAGTCTTTGCCTTAAAACTAAGAATAATGTGATATTCTTTTTCATCCGCGTTATGAAAAATGTCGTGACTACCCTTAAACCCAAGAGCACAAATTTTATGATTGGTTTATCATTTCGCGAAGGTCCATGTTTTACGCACTTGAAACTTTTTAACTCGATGGTATAGAATATCGGCGACACATTAAAAAGCTGCACATTAAGGCAAATTATTGTTTAAGTGTTGCAGCAATACACTTGAAAGTTAAATTCACGATACACAATATTTGATACTGTTTTAATTTTAATAGTGATGAGTTTGCGTCAGTGTATTTTGGTAAAATGCAATATTCGATATCGTATGCCAGGGTTTTTTGTGGTGTCTTCAAATGTCAGATAGTTTCGTTCGTTTGAGGTAAAAAATTGCGTGAGCGAGTTAATGAAACTTAAAAAATATCTTACATGGTAGACATTCTTGAGTTTCAAGTCTATGACACACACTTAAAATGGGTTTCTTTAAGATTTTTATCGATAAAAATTGCTCTTTGGTATCTTAAATTTGTTTTCACTTAGACTATTTTCTGTCTGTGTACACTTTTTAGTGCTTTGATAGTTGGCCACTTATATGACGTGCTTTACAACCATTAAGTAGAGATCTTGTGACAAACTAAAACAAACACAGATGTAGCAGCATTTGATGGGTCATTTTTTTTCCTTTGGGTGAATCGTAAATGATTTAAAAGCTTTCTCGGCTTTGAGTTTTCCGTATGTTTCCGCGATTAGATGGCTCGGTTGAATCGAAATTGGCTCTGCGCGGAAGTATCTTGTCAGAATGAAACATCTAGCACGTTATAAGCAAGGTTAAAAACTATGGAAATTTGTACAATTTTGTTTTAAAAATTGGTACAAATTGTGCAAACTTTGTACAAAACAAAGCTTGAAGATTGCCCGAGGGAAAATCAAAATCTTAGAAGTCTTCAATGCCAGTCCATTAGCAAATATGCAATAACAATTTCACGAAGCTTTTTTCTCCATTCATGCTCGCCTTTGTTCAGTTGTCTTTCAAAAGCGCCGAACATTATTTCTAACAAAGGGAACTCTATATTGGAAAGCTTCAATTAGGTCGCGCGCTTTTGTTTCCCTGAGGCATGTTTGTGGTGCACTTTCTGTTCAGTCCATTCAACTCGTTGCAAAGCAGGTTAAAGTATTATTGTGCGCCTGTAAACACTCCACACAATGCTTCACATCAAGGCACGTCATTCGCTATCAAACAACATAATAAGCATTTTGTGTTGCTCGACAAAATAGCCCTTTTTCGGTTATTTGAGATGCGGTTGCTTTTGTGTCAGTCAGCTATTCTTCGCCGTTCAGGCGTTTTGGTTCGGGCGCTTTTTGTGTTTGAGTTGTCTTCGCTTCTCGAATCTGGGATGATCTTTGTGGGGAAAACCAGGAGAAATCGCCGTTACGGTAAGGCGAGTTTACTGATAGTGTAGCGAGAGATCGAGCGAGCACGTTAAGAGCGATTATGGTTCGTTTTGAAAACGAAGCTCTCAGATTTTCAAGTTTCTTGAAGTGTGTTCTTGGAAGGAGAGTTGCTCTTGAAATGTCTGTAGTTTTTCGTGGCTATACGGCACGCGAACGGGTAGGAAATATTGGTTTTGTTTCTTGACGCGGAAACTGTCGAAATTCAGCACTTCTAGCTAGCAAATTGTACAATTAGAACCTCAGAATCAAACTGCACCCATCACGTTAGCCATTTTGAGTAGAATGCACATTGTGCAAAGAAATTTCCTTTTTTAACGCAAAATGTACGATTTTTTCCTTGAAGATGTAAGTTTTATTTTCAGGGTACAAGCAAAACTTTAAACGGCAAACAATTGGACCACAGGAAGAGGGAGAAATCTCGCACGTACCCCCTGCTGGAAGACGTGTGGGGCAAATGCATTGAGAATTTCAATCCTTCATAAGCCCTCTTCAGAAACTGCAGGCACCCCACCTAGATCTGCTAATTTCTTGCGAGTGACCGCGCACGCAAGTTTTATTCGTGAAATTACTTCTTTTGGGGGCCGCATTTTGGGCCGCTTTTAGTACCGGGAACTTGATTTGCATGGGCTGATTTGCGTCGCGCATTTACGGCCCTGGGGCTTCCTCGTGTTAGCCAAAATAGTCCCACAAAATCTGAACTGCTCGCGGAAATCAGATTGTCCATAGTAAGATTTTTATTAAAGCGATAATGTGGCAATAAATTTACGCTTTTTCAGTGAGAAAACGAGTGACATCATCTGAGAAGTAATTTTAAAAAAAGCTGATAGCAATTTAGGATTTCTAATTTACGTCGCGAAAGTTTCATTTTCTGTGCTGCAGCTTTGCCTGTTTGTTTGAACAGATTGTACAACCAAAGAAAATTGTGGTTTCATTTCTGCGTGGCTAAATCAAAGTTTTCTGTGATATTCTTGCCTGTTTCAACCCTTTTTCATAATTTTGTTTTGCCGTGTGCGGATGGAAGCAAACTTAATTTTAATTTCGAGAAATATGCCATGCCAAGTTAAAGGAAATTTAATAGTTCCTTATTTTCTAAACATTTTGGACATAGTTCGGTTTATCTCGACGTAGAAATATTAAACAATTCATAAATCTTCATATTGCCTGAGGGATCAAAACAAAAGGTCTAAAAATGTTGAGCGTTAATCCGCTTATTCAATAATTTTTTGCTGTCTTGTCTTGGTGCCTTGAGTAGAAAAGAAATTAGCGCCAATTTATGGTCTTCGGTGCTTATGAGAGGTAAACTAAATTAAAAGCTATAGTAGAATATGGGGAGCAGATCTACTTCGCGTTGCAAAGTTTTATTTTGGGTCCAAATTTAGAGAACTTTTTAATGCTTGGTTCAAATTTTGTTTCTACAGTTTCGTTAGAAACCGTCTCTCATTTCAAATCGGATCGAATATGAAAGATTTTCATGTTCTAAATTATTTTTCCTTTGACTGTAGTTTGCTCGCTTTCGTGAATTCAAACATTAATTAAGCTTTTTGCAGTGCTGTGAATATTTTAGAGGCAGCATTAATTTGATTCCTTCAAATTTAAGAGTTCGAATTGAGAAAGTTCGAGACTTCGAGAATTTTGTTTTCTTTTTTTCGTTTAATCAAGACCCGTCGCCTCGAGTAATTAACCCACTAATAAAGTGAACAGTCCTTTTTCGAGATGAACAGAAATGTAAAGCAAAAACCCTAAAATATCAAAAAAACTTGACCGCTCTAATCCAATGATGTTTGTTGAGCTAGTTTAATAATTTCAGCGTGCCGCGTGGAAATACGGAATATTGTGTTAAGATTTCAATTAACACCGCTAATATCCTTTCAGTTAAAAGTCGGTTTATAAGTATCCTAAGTAAGTTTAGTTTTCTGCGAAATTAATTGGTAGCGGTGTTAGTTTTGCTGTTAATTTCCGATGGCAGTTTCCCTTTGAGTGAACGGTTTCTTCCGACAGCCTGAGAAATTCACCACTTGAATTTTCCTCCTCCCACTGGGAAATTTATGCTTTTGTTGAAGAAAAAAAAAGTAAATCTCAAAATCAATCTTCAAGATCAAATTCATTTCCCAAATTTATTTTTGAATGGAAATCTGCCTCTAATAAAAACAACAACAGTGGCTACTTTGCATGAGATTGTATTTTGATCTGTAAATGCTTAGGAAAGCGCCTTGGATTTTTGCTCCTTAAATCTTTTCCACTTGTCAAATGCCAAGATGATGGAAGTTGTTCACAGTGTTGGTAATTCTGCTTTGATCGCTAAGGGTCCCATTCTACAGCTCATGATTTTTATACTTAAATGCAAGCATATCTTGTGTTTACCCACCATTTGAAACCCTTAAAGTGCACCAGCGTTGACATAAAAACACGTATCAAGACCGCGCGAACGTGTAAATTCCCTGCGCACGTGTGGGACAAATTAAAAACGGGTTTCCCATTGTGCGTATTTCACCCAGGTGCTGTGAACGGTGACGAGAGGTTTTTTGTGCCCTTTCTCACGCGCTTTAATCTCTGAATGGCTTGTTTATCGTGCTTTCTTTGAAATAAATCAAGCGATTTCGATTTCTCAGTCGCCCTTACTGGTAGCTTGTTATTAATTATCGGAAATTGCAAAAGCGAGTTTTTAAAGTCTCTGCCACGGCGGTTGTTGTGGTCTTTTTGGAAGTGCGCGCTAGCTTCGAGCGCTTTCGCCTCGCCGATAAAGTTGAATCGTCGCAGGTCGTGGCTGAAACAACTGGCCGGCCGTAGGGAACACGTGGTGTCAACAAGCAAAACGTGTCCAGTCAGTAAGTCCTCTTTCATGCACGAAGTTGATTTTCATCAAACATTTTCCTCGTAGCCCTTAGTTGCGCACGTATACTGTTGGCGCTTTTTTCTTTACGAAAACTAATTCTATTTTTCACTGCTAGGATTTCGCGAACGGACTTTGAGCGCGCTGTGATATTCGGTTAGCGTTTTGACGTTGAAACTGTATCCTGCCGTCTAACGTGATTGCATTAGCGGGATTTTAGTGTAGAAATTGATATTTTCAGGGAGGATCAGATGTTCGGTTTTAACGAGTTGTTGTGGCTTGTGTGGTTAAGTGAAATTAGTTAACATTCGAGTGAAACTCGATCCTAATGCCTTTTAGCACATCGTTAACACATGGCTGGAGACTGAAGATATTATGGGCCTGCCATGTCCCAGACAATTAATCTTTCATAAAACGAGTCTTTCGTTGGCGCGCTGTGAAAAATAAAAGAGGGAGAATAAAGAGATTCGAGAGTTTCAAACTCATTTGCTGTCCGCAGTTTGCGCGTTCGTGCGTTCTTAGGCTTTGTTTCCAGTGCGAAGTTATTTTAGAAGGAATTTGTGTTACTAGCCTTCATGTTGTTCACAGGTAGACAAAATTACTTATTAAAAACTCAATTTCATGAAAGGGTTTATTATGGGTGAACTGTCGATCATCTCTGTCGCAGATTGTTTGTTAAGCCCAGTGCGAAGTTTCTCTTCCCAAGACTACTTTCCCCACGTTTCCGACTGAAAATCGGCGACGAATGAAATTGTTATATTTTTGCGGTGAAAAAGCGACATCGCAACGTTTAAACGCGGATCAAGACAACTAACGTTATCAATTTCTGTGTTTAGTTAAAAAGTCTTCATCGCTGACCGCAATTAACATAGGCTTTATTAGCGGATAACGCACTGAACTCGCTTAGAAACCAGCTAAGAGCACGTATTTCAACGTTAAAATGTTTCATGTTACAGGACAGTAAGTTTCGTTTTAGGATAAATTTATGACGTGCTCTTGATTCGCTCCAATTTAGCTTCTCGAAGCGTTCAGAATTTCTAGTTGAGCTTAATAAACAAAGAAACGTCTTGAAGCAAATATCGGAGCCGAATATTAATGACGGATATTTTACATGTGAAATATTTTGATATTTTGAATGTGATCTTTCGTACTCTTTGTACATGCAGATATCTCCAAACAACATAGCTGGAGTTCGAGTGATGTGGACTTTTCTGTGCAATATTAAAAACTTCACTGGAATAGTTTGCAGAATAAAGCGCAATTACTGTATGAAGTTTCAGCTTGGAGTCTTGAACTTATCATTGAGAGAATTGGCATTTGGTAGTCAAATGAAGTGAGCTTTAGGCACTTGCACGCAAAATACAAGCGTATTCTGTCGTTATTTGTATTTTTTCTTTTACATCTGGGAATCACTTTTTTTAAATTTCAAAATATACTTTGCCCAGAGAAAGCTTGTTTTCGCCAGCATATGTTGTTTTGGGGAGTTGTACTTTTTTTGAAACGCCTCGAGTTTGTGAAAGTTTAGTCAGATGGCGCCGCGGTGACTTTGTTTCTACACCTTGCCCAGTATGTAGCCAGTTGGATTTTTCAATTATAGAACCGCCGAGATCTTTTCCTTTTTCACCTCAAAGCAGTTGATTTTTTATCTTGAAGTCGCCGGTGTCTGTATGTAAGTAGCTCTAACATTTATCAGACACTGGCCGTCCAGACCGTTAGAAACGAAGATCTGAAAAGATAAAGCAGAACGAAAAATTCTGAAATTAGCATACTGTTGTCTTGCGAGCACCCGTTTGGTGTGGTGTTAATTTTCATTCTTCTGGTGTGTGGCCACCTGAAAAGCGTTCATATGGAAACCCTCGGAGCATTTTCTTCCCTGTATTTTCTAGATATCGTTATGTAACCAAGTGGCGTTTGCTTGTGATATGTTATATGACTATAGTAAGTCATCCATCCCGTTCAAGGATGCCGATAAAATTTAATTTCAACAAGCTCCTTTTGGTCGTGATGATTTATCCTCTGGGGAAATTTCACTCCTTTTTGCTGCTTAGCGTTGGCTCAAGTTGAATAGCTTGGCCTTTGACAAGTGCAATTCAATTTCGCCTTTGTGCAAAAGTTGTTGATCCGTCCGACTTGGTTCTTTTGATTTCAATCGTTTCTTAGCTTTGGTTCTGTAAAGATTGCGCGAAATTTGCGCGGCGAAGCCTTGAATACAGCCTTGTTCTACTCGTCGTGCTAGGTTTGTTTAAGTAGCCCATACGAAGACCTGGGCATCATGGTGAGATAATAGCCTATTTGGATCAATTTTGCCGGAGGTTAATACATGTGTCGTAGGTAAACCACGATGTTTTCTAAGTTGTGTTTTATCACACTCCCTATAACCTTAATTTGCTAATACTGTATACTGTGATCTAGTACTTGAAAGATCTTGAGTGATTACATGTTTCTAGATATAGCAATGCTGTCCATGGAAAGCCCTGTAACATTAAACTGTTGAGTATGGAAACAGGAAAATGTACCGAAGACGTCGGTGTTCTCTAGTAGTGCCGTCAGACACTCGCTGGTGCTCTCTGCTATCGCTCGTTAATCTCAAGCATCGCAAATCATGTTTTAATAATGGACTTTCAAAGCGCTATGTCGTCCCTTTCAAGAGCATTTCAATCCTTCTCAAATTAGTGCAAAAGGTGTGCTCAAAGAGTTACTTTGCGAAATCGTGGTGGAAAAGCGGTAATTTTTTGATGGAAATTTTGGGATCGCGCGCTGAATTGTAAACGAATCGAAAACGGGACTTTGCGCGGAATTTCGCTTCGTCTGAATTCAAGTTTATCACAAGCTTTTGTAACACAAATGTAATCCAGAGAATTTCGCGCAAGGAACGCGTTCTGTACATTAATTGCTGTATTCTTCACTTTCTTCCATTAGTGTACAAAATCGCATTGTGTCTTTATGAGGCGGACGTCCGTTCATTTTGTGTCGCGCTAACGAACCAACTCTCAAGAAACGACTTTTTTGTGGTTTGTCTACTCGTAATTTCAGTTGTACCACGTTTAGTTCGTAATCCGCTCTCGTGTACTCCGAATTAATCCGCCTTATTTTAAGAATCCAACACCAAATTCATTCTTAAAAGAATTGTTTCTTTCAAAACTCGCCGTTGACTGTTGTTCTCACGCCCTCTTGTTGTTTTTGATTTGCGCGTTTCTCGCTCTTATGTCAGACCAAAACGTTTTGAAACTTTCCTGGTGCGAAAATACGACTAGGCTCTCGTCAGCTTCCTTACATTTAATTCTTCAATTACTTGAGTTTTGTGTGTTTAGACAGAACCCTTTGTACATTGCAGTTGTAATAATTGGTTTACAATGACTCACCGTCTTTTAACTTTCAAGGAGTCTTTACATAACATTAATTGCAGTCTCTCTTCGGCTGTTCGCCGGGTTTATTCCACTGTTCCATGCTTTAGAATGCCTCAGTTTTAACCCTTTTTTCTCGCATAGAAAACATTTCGGTTTGCTTTGTTTTGCGTTTCTTCTAGTGCAAATAAGCGAGTATACAAAGTTTCATCGCCACTGTCTTCCATTTTGTAGTCTTTATTTCCCTTGAAGGGAAATCGGTTATGTTATCATCCCACGGAAAATCATCCCTTTGATTTTTTTGTTGACTTTGATACGTTCTCCTTTGCAACATCAAACATTTGAAGGTTCGGGTTTCATGCATATGTAAAATTCCCCATCTCTGTGATTGTTGATTCTGTGCTTTGATTAATAACTGATTTTTTTAATCTCCGATGTGTATCTTAGTGGCTTTGTGCGTGGATTTCATTACCTATATCTAACGCCACCCTTGTGGCGATAAAAAAATAGCTAATCCAGAAAAGACGTGCCTCTAAGTAGTAGCGACCATTCGGTGATCAAAATTGTTATTAACCATTTTTATGATGTGTGTTTTAAACTCTCGAATGCTCCTGCGTTCAAGACCTGTTCGTCTTTTCAGTCGAACTCGCGCGTCCGTTATGCCGGGTTCCGTGTCTAGCGTACGTGATTGCTTTTGATGTAAGACAACTTCAATATCAGCGATTAGATTGCGTTTTGGTATTAGAAGTCAACTTTCGAAAAAGAAGGTCTTTCGCTCCCAGCCTGGCTTAAACGACAGCTGTTTTGATGTTTAGACAATGTGAAATGTTGTCTTTCACTATCTTACTTGTATTTACTCATTCAGCGCCGAGAAGGTTTTTGAGAAGCTTGTACCCGCATTTAAGCGTTGTATCTCGCGGTCTTATTATCGTTATAAAATTTTGCATGCCAAAGAGAATATTTTGCCTTCAAGCCATAATGCTGTTTAATTCACAATTACCGTTATGCAAGGCTAGGTTTTCTGTTAGTTTTTTTTTTGTCGATATACTAGTTTGACTTGTAAAATACGTTTTTGTGCATACCTTTAGGACGTGTATTCGCAGTTATTTCTTAATATGAGATAGGATATGAGTTTATGCTAGGTTGAATTTTGTCATATAAACGTCTTTTTGCCTCTTATTTCTTTCTAGTCGGCCCTAAGGCGGACTGCAACCAAAACAAATCTTGTGCGGACATAAAAGTTTTCATGGAAAGCCAAATTAAATGCCAACCTAGAAACTAGAAGAAATCAAAATGTTCTCTGTGCTTAAATTAATTATTGCACCGATTTCTGCTACGCAAAGTCGATTGAAGCAAAGTTAATTTCTGTCGTAAAGATCAGAGCATCAGGGCAGAATTTTCAATGTTGAATTTTTCGTCGCGTTTAAAACACATACCCTCTAAAATATCCATTTGTGTGTTCCACTCCCTCCGGTGGAAATGATCTACCGAGGCCAAAATATTTTTGTCGACTGCCGAGAGCTCTGTTGTGTTTATAACGAGAAGAGTTCACTTTGTGTTTTCCGGCCAGTGCTAAATTTGCTAATGTGCAGTTTTATAGTGATGTTTATCGATGTATTGCCATGCCTAAAGGGATATGTGATCAAAAGAACACAAAAGATCTAGTGATTTTCTTTTCGCGTTTTAAAAAGGACAAATTTCGAATAGAAACATAAAAGCGTTATCTAAGGCGGACAATGACCTGACCCGTCCCTTTAAATTATTTCTTTTCACAGTCGTTGCTTGTTGATTTATTACACAAATGATTTCAATTCACTCTACCCACAAGGTCGATCCAGTGAATAATTTTACACCGCAGAATTGTAACTTTTGCCCCTTGGAAAGGCTACATACGCTTAGTCTGTATTCTTTTCATTCCACTCTCGACTGGAAAAATGACCGAGCCGAGCAGGGCTGGCTTGGATTGTTTATTTTGTAGTTAGAGGAGTGTGTAAACGTTTTGCGTTTGCGTCGAAAATTATCAGATAATGATAAACCAAGGTGCGCCGCTACATACTGTTGTCCGTTAAATGTTTTGATTCATCTAACGTTTCCGTGGTTTGTGCGTAAGTGATCCTCCAAACTGCGCGAGGTTTTAACTACATTTTAATGGTGTGTTTCTCGTTAGAACGGACCCCAACTGAAGCGCATCAACTTGCAAGCTTCTTGTTATTTTGAGCACATTTCATGTCATGCAGAAATTTCCTTTGTCTAGTCTTTCGATCGCGCGCCTGATTGTCAAAGGGTCTTTTTAAAATCAACTTGGCGAAAACAGTGATATTCTCGAGGGCTAGTTGATATTGCACCCTTTATTTCGTGCATTGAACAACGAAAATCCATCGGCGATAATAGAGTTAAAGTGTTGCGGTTGGTTTTGTTTTACGCCAACCTCAAACGTGCGCGGCTAAGCTGGTAAAATTCGCATAGTCGGTCTCCAAGGATCAAAAATCTTTCAACGCTAATCAATTATTCATCTTGAAGGTTTAGTCGTGTAGGCGGGACGATAGAATCTAATTTAAAACTGCTGATGACAGGGGGGATAAATTGCTACCGATCTTATCTAAATTTGCCTTTGTTGACGAGCCTTAGGGGACATTTCTTCGCCAGGGGTGGCACGCACTTTTTCAATTGACAATTTGATAATGAACTGCTATAGTTGCCCTCTCGCTAGTAGCCATCGATTACACTTCCTCTTTAAATGCGCTGTATTTCCGATCAAGTTTCGTAAACATTACAGGAATGGAAAAAACGCGATCGCGCAGCAAAAAAATCGCTCTCTCGCCCTTCTGTTTTTCTGCGTCGCCGCGCTAAGGGATCTTTTGTTGTTTTTAATTCGGCGTTCAGCGCCTGAACAACCGTTCCGTGATCGCTCAAGAGGTTGCCGGTACAAGCTGGCGTTGTTGCAATGTTCTGTGTGTACCCGTGGAAGTTTCAAGAGTGGAAACTGTGTTTTTTAATTAGTTTACATAACATGGATGCTAATTACTATCTTAGCAGCACGTGTGAATATGTCCAGTGACCCGCATCTTGTATTATCCCTCTTCCACCTCGACCACACACAACGTTTGTCTGATTTCAGCCTCTCAGTTTTTCTGTTCGTTTATTGCTTGCAGGTTCTTCGTCTTAGCGAGTTTGTTTTGCTCGACGTGAGGCGGTTTTTGTCCCTTCTCCACAAGAATTTCTCGTCAACGTGAGTGTTTTTACGTGCAAGTAAACATTCTATACATGGAAGAGTTACGTTTCCTGATTAATTTCAGGGAGATTAAAAATGCCCTGTTGTCACATGCGCTCGGCGACGACTTTGAAAATTGCATTTGGAAAGGTGATAGACACTGTGACTCGCAAATGTTATAGATGATGTTTTTAATTTATAAGTCTGTATGTTCGTCTGTGCCACTATCCGGCAAATGAATGATTTTCACTGATTTCTCAGCCGTGTAACTGGATAGTAACATTTTAACGGAGGAAATATTTTTTGTTGCACATCCCACCGCCTCAGAGATGTTATTTTTGTTAAAGGCTGTGGTATTTACATACGATATTAACACCTTGCTTGCATGGGAAATTTTTCTATTACATTCAATAAAAAATACATATTTGCTCTACGGCAGTTTGCTTGCTTTCTTTTTCCATCTTTCGCAACGATAATGTTTTCGACTTAAAAGAAACGTGGCTCGATCTGGAGTTGTTATGTCATTATTTTCCCGCTCTAAAACACGTTCACTTTTTGCATAAATATTAGCCGCCTTGACCACAAGAGGTAGTGGATTTGTTTGTGACCTAACTTGCGGGCGGTTTTGCTCTAACCTTGGCATGATAGCGGCGCGGATCACTCGGTTATCGAAATCACGGTTATTGAACTAAGATTTTCTCGTAATCGTGTATGAAGGAGCGCAAATGAACTTCACTTCATCGCTTAAGATCGCGCACGTTTCCAGATAGTAAGTTTTTTTTTTTGGATTTTCTTCTGCCAGCGATATCTCCAATACCCAAAACCTGGAGTAATTATTTTTGGCGCGAGATACTAATTAATTGGTGCACCTCTGCCGGCGTACCAATCGCATCACCGCTATCGCTAATTAGGCCTTGCGTTGCCGGGGTAACGGGCGCCGCACAATGGAGAATGAAGCGAAATCAGGTGACCATCGCACGTGCAGTTAGCGGCAATGGCGGTCAATCGGTCAAGCTCGATAACAGCACCTGCTAACTTCGAGCTAATTTCCATGTTCGGACAGATGACAGTTCATTTCCTTGGGTTCGGGTGATTAGGGCTTAATTGGACCAGCTGACGACTACATCACACTAGCTGATTTGTCGACAGGCCGGTGAGATCTCGGAATCAAAACGTCGAATCCCGCCCCCTTTGACGAGCCCTTGAACAGCCTGTCACATTGGCTGTCGGCCTGTCAAACGGCTTGACATGAGTAACGCAACTAAAGGTTCATTTATCAAGAGTGTCATTGGACGGGCGCTGATTGGCCAATTCGTGCTGGCTCGCTTTCTGCCAATCAATAACACATGGGATCGAGGAGGCGAGAGTCAAAAATAACGTGTGGTCTTCATAAGCGTGTAACGAGGTTTTGAGAGCGTACCACGACAGAACGACAAACGAACTCTCGACAAACCGTCAGAATTTTGTCGTGGAAAATTTAGCGCCCGCCAACTCGAAGGTAATTTTATTTGAATTTGTCTCGTTCGATTTGCCATGTCGACGACCACAATTCTAGCGCCGTCGCCGAATACGGGCTCGAATGCGAACGGCGAGAGCAATGGAAAGTGCAGTCCGGACCGCGTTAAGCGACCCATGAATGCATTTATGGTTTGGAGCAGAGAGAGACGGCGTCGAATGGCACAAGAACATCCCAAGATGCACAATTCCGAGATATCGAAGCGGCTGGGAGCCGAGTGGAAACTGCTGTCGGACGCTGAAAAGCGCCCGTATGTGGACGAAGCAAAAAGATTACGAGCTGTTCACATGAAGGACCACCCCGACTACAAGTACAGACCGCGACGAAAGAGCAAAACTTTGCTCAAGAAAGACAACAAATATACACTGTCAATGTTGGGCGCTCAAGGCGGCCCGCCAGTCCAGCGATCTGTGGCGCAAAACCCGGCCGAACATTTTGCCCAAATGAACGGTTTCTCAGCGTACGGTCCCATTACAGCTTACAGCCAGATGAATGTCAATGATCCTTATAGTACAATGTACGCTGGTCATCCACTCTCACCGCATACCCCTACACAACTTCAGGCATCGAATGGCATGCATCACTCCGGCTACACCGGCATGGCAGGCGCACAGATCTACCCTGCCGTTTCATCGCAGGGTCCAGTTTACACCATGAACGGAACTCAATCGATGAACGCGATTACTCCTTTGTACTCGCAGCCTAGCAATCAAGTCCTGCTACCTAACATTAAACAAGAAATGCCGAGCCCTGGCTCGCAGTCCGGCCGAGCACGGAGCTGCACCGATCAGCTGGGAGATATGATTAATACGTACCTTCCAGGGGATGGTTCGAGTATAGCGAGCGCGAATCACCATCACCAAGTAGCTGGAAGCCACGTTCCACCGAATCGTTATAACCAGTGGCAAGAGTCAAGCTCAGTGGCGAACAATCTGCCTGTCCACAGCGGAGTTTCTGCTGCCAGCATTTCTAACGTTTCGGGAGTGAGTGGGACAATGCCATTAACTCACTTACCATGATGGAATTAGCAAAGCTCCGAGCTCATTTCTACCGCAAACACGGTAAATTCATTCTGTATTTTGCTACCTGACCATTTTCACAGTCGTTTATAGAGAGATGAAGGAGGAAAGTTTAAATAAGCGGCAACTAAACAGATTATTGCTTGGCTCGACTTTCAACTGGAGAGTCAAGGCACTGCGGTGCTATGCGAAGGCGAAGAGAAAAAAATTCGCGGCGATCTTGCCGGAGAACTGAATTTACTTGTTGAGCGAAAATTTATTGATCAGGCTGATGAGTTATTTAAGGAACTAGTGACACACGTTCGCTGTCCTCTCTGGATGTGAATAATTCTACTGAGAAGTGAAGTGAACTTAAGTAATTGAAACGACTCGTGTACCTTTCAACACACGAAAGATTGTATCTAGGAGAAAAAAAATTCTTGCTTTAGTCGAGCTTTTTTCAGTCGCGTCGAGTCGAACGTCAAATGTTCACGCATCCATTTACTGGCTGGATCATTCTTTTAACCTCTTAATGTTTGTTGGCTTGCATGTTTGAATTACTTTGTAGGATTAAGCACGTTTGTATGAATTTCAAAACCCTATGTGTACCATGCTAATATTAAGTTAGTATTGCTGAGTTCCGTAATGATATCTTGATGAAGAGAGAAGAAACAACTTGTATATAACTTCAGATCAAAGAGAGCAGATAATAATATTTCGTTTATTTTCCTTTTGAAGAAATAAAAAAGCACATAAAATAATTCCTCGGCTGACTAGCTTCCGTAGGGGTTTTTAACTTTCTCTTAAGTGAGCGAAACGCTATGGG
>Ga0126338_10000558_pt1 | contig 20587 bp, 20 predicted proteins | sample OrbCmetagenome_2_FD_92529 | JGI IMG/M metagenome (GOLD analysis project Ga0126338, IMG submission 92529) | Coral microbial communities from Petempiche,Puerto Morelos, Mexico - Orbicella C C metagenome | ecosystem: Host-associated > Invertebrates > Cnidaria > Coral | place: Petempiche,Puerto... | reverse complement strand
GTCATCCCAAAAAATGACCGCTATAAGGGGGGGGGGGCCATGTGAAAAAATTGGTAAGCTGAGGGGGGGTCATGCGATTTTTAAATGGTGCTTCCCAAATCCCACCAGCCCCCCCTCCCTCATAAAAAATGAACGGTCCCTAATGGAGCGAAAAATGGACAATTAGGTGTTGTAACATTATTTTATTCCTGGCTAGTACAAGAAACAGAAATTTCTGAATGGAAAAAATCGGATTTTTTCCTCGAAATTAGCTTTTACATGACTAAAACATTGCATCGGCATTGACGCATCGGTTAAGTCTCGGCAGTTACCATATTCTAATGAGGAAAAATTTTGACCCATTGTGGTCTAAGCTCTCGTAAGCGACCACCTCTCATAAGTGACCACCTAGGCTTGACATTTTGGGTGGACGCTTACGGGAGGTTTGACAGTATTTGATAACCTGACGTCCTTGGAGGAACTGTAAGTGTTTGTTTCTGTATGTGTTATTATTATTATTTATAACTGAAAAAGAGTGAGATTGCTAATCCATCAAGGAAGAAGTGTTGAAAATGCTGGACACTGTTTTGAGTCAAGGGTGCTGTGGGATGTTTAGGGACGTTGTGGTTTTTTGATTTAAATGCTGTTTCGTCATTTGCGCGAGCAATTCTAATCTGGGTGCGCGTTTAGCAACTTGCTGCCATTAAAAAAAAGCGCGAATTTTGGCATCATTATATATTATTGTTTCTTGCTATGGGTTTAATAGCCAGCTCAAGCATGCCCACTTGGGTATTTGATCGCAATACTAAGTTGACGGAGCTGTAAGTGATACGATTTCTTTGTCGATGGAAATAGTGTTAATGTTATTAAGTGGCAGGAAATGGCTTGAAGCCGAGGCTAATCAAACGTTAAAATAATCCCTTTCCTCCCGACAGTTTTGACGAGAGTAGTTGGTTGGCGACATAGGCTGTTTTTCCTTTTAACAAAAACAATAATACTGTCCTGTTTTATGGATAATAAAAAATAGGAGAAAGAATGCCGAGTCCGATTAGAACAGGTCGCAACTCAATGACGGTTGATAAGTAGAAGCCCACTGGACCAGTGTCAAAGGAGCCCTGTCTGGACAGATTCAAGGTTCATAAATTGATAACCATGGTATAATACTCATTTTTATCACTTTGTCGGGCATTGTGGCGGATTTTGCGGCTAAAATGGAGAATTTGACGGGCTAAAATGGAGAATTTGACAGGCTAAAATGTAATTTAGCCCGCGGAAATAAACTAATGAAAATTGAGAATGAAAAAATCGCATGATGTAAGCAGCCAATCAACATCAAAAAGCCATCACAATCCTCGCGCCGCTTTCTTGCCGCGAAGCGTTGGTGATAGAAATCACGGCGCCAATTTCCGGCAACGAACAAAGCTTAAGAGGCTGTCTCTGTAAAAACCGACCACTGATTTTACTTCGAAAATTCGATTTTTCTCATAAGTTGGGATTTCGAAGCCCTTACCTGGTCAATCACTATAGAGAGTTTTATCTGATTAAAAATTCTAATTAAAATTTTCTAGGATTGAGTGAAGTTCGGTCCGCTCGACACAAGTTGCGTGCCTGCCGAAACTGGAAAAATAGCACATATTGCCGGCGCTCTAAAAAAAATTAATATTCGCTCAAAAGTCCCAATTATTATTATTATTAATTCTTTTTTGAACTATGGATATATCATAGCAGTTTGTTTAGCCATGTTGCAATTATAATTCAATATTGCTCCTTCAACGGTTAAAAGAAGATTTTTTTACCCGTTAAATCGAGTTTTGAATCAAACACGAAAATAGCTCTACTTTGAAGGCACGTTTCAAAAATGTGGCACCTGTTTGAAACTGCTGAACTACATGAATAGAAAGTATAAATGTCCCTTAATTTAAAACAATAATTCAATTTGCCTGCCAACTAGGTTTTCAAAACTAACGACCGCTTAAAGTTCAGGAAATTTTGAAAATATTCCAGCGCGTAACTAACACACTCGCCGTCGTAAAGTGCTCCGATAAATTCACGTAAATCTCTCACCTGGCTTCAAGATTAAAGTTTTGTCCTTTGTAGCGATCCTTGAAAACTAGGTAGCATTAATACTGCCAGCTTTTCCTTCCAGCTGTAGGTTTGAATATAAAGTACATTTATACGTTCTTTATCTGTGTCGAGCGTGACGGTCACATACTTCGATGTTCTTTGTATTACTGACCACTGTTTTCCTCGAAGCCGGTTTAATTATGTAGACTCCTCTTGAAAGGTTTGTAGAAGAACTCTTTTGGACAACTCTCGGCACATATACATGTATGAACAGTAAACGGTGACCCAGGGAGCCAAGGAAGGATTGATAAATGCCACGGCCATTTTGTGTTTACAACAGGTGTTTAGTTCCCAATCCTCCCGTGAGTATATCACATCATTGATTCCCATTATACTCACGAGAAAATTGGGAACTAAACACCTGTTGTAAACACAAAAAATGGCCGTGGCATTTTATATCAATCCTTCCTTGGCTCCCCGGGTCACCGTTTACTGTTCATACATGTGTGTGTGCCGAAAGTTGTCCGAAAGAGTGCTCGTACAAACCTTTCAAGAGAACTCTACATAATTAAACCGGCTTCGAGGAAAGCAATGGTCAGTAATTCATGGGCACAGGTTCAGAATCACCTAAAATTTCCAAAATTAAAAGAAGCTCTAAGTAACTTTCCATTTTTACTCGGGCTTCCGTAGCCCGAGTCGTAAAATGCGAGCGTTTTGGTCGCCAAAACGGGGGTCATGGTCTCAGGCGTTCCATGCGTAGACCATGGAAACTGGGGACGAGAAACGCGACATTGCTCGGTCTTCGTAACAGAACGCAGTGTTTTGCGAAGAAAGTTTTGGTGAGGATCGCGACTTATACGTTCATCTCGCATACAAAGATGTTGATCGTTTTTGGAAAGGGTCGGTCCCCGAATTATATTGCTTGAAAGCCAGGCAGGTAAGCAAAGGTCAAGCTCGAAACGTTCTCGTGAGATAACAACTGAGCCGATCGCGGTATATATGAGTTCAAACTACGAAAACATTGAAAAAAACTAGGCAGTCGATGACTGCATGTGGCTACTGCTGTTATTATTTAGAACACTGCAGTAAAACAAATCATATTTCAATAAAACGAGCTAAACACGAAAACGTTTTTGGACTGGTAGCTCATTAAAAGATGCGACTTGTTTCTTGCACCGCGCGAAATATGTCGATCTCCAAATTTGTAAAAATAAGACGTTCGGTAACTTGAATTAAATATCTTACCTCCAAGTTAGTTGGCCTTCTAAAAGGGTGCAGGAAAAAAAAAATAACGTGTGATTTTTGAGGCAACTTGTGCGGGAAAATCTAAACTTCTATTCTGCGGGGAATTGTGCGGGATTATTGACGAACCAATGTTCTTGCCGGATGTCGAGGCGGTAGCTAGTGCCGAGCGAACGGCCTGCTGGACAGCAGCTGATAACGTAACGGTCAGAGCTTCTAAATTGACATTTACCATACCCGCGTTCTCAGATGATGTGGGAGCAGAGTTGGCGGTTTGCTCTTGAGGCGCTGTGGGGCGGCTGGGAGCACGTGCTGTATTGGCTGCACGGGTAGAAGCGCGTGTTGACTGTGTTCGTTTCACTGGTGGCATGGCTTGTCCGAAAGAGAGGATAAAATCAGGAAAGAAAATTGGATACGGTGACTGGTTGGAAGAGAAGGGGATGTGGCCTTGCAGTCGTAAACAAACGCCATGCCTGGCGTGTAATTAAGACGAAAAGAAAAATGTTTATAGAAGATAACAAGTGAAAATACCCCGTGATAACATGTACCTTGACAGATATGACGAGTGCGTGGACGCACTTATAAAAATAGGCGATCAAGAAGTTTGTACACTCATGTTGTCACAAATGTCAGGCAAAAATACCACAGCAGATAAAAACAGGACACACTGTGTCACAAAAACAGCCACGTAAGCAGGATTAGAGTTAACCTGTCCCCACCTAACGTGGAAAAAATGAAGCGCAAGCCACAGTTAACTAATGGCTGCAAACAGAACAGAACTGCTGGGCGTAAAGTAAAAGGGGTAGTAAAACGGAAAAACAGGAATTATAAAATGTTCGTCACAATCGGCAAATATATATAGCTAAGACGAATCCAGGGTAGGTAGCGACTGTAAAACCGCGCCCCTTGTACTACGATACAGCTTTAGTTGGCCAAATGCACTCAAGTGCACGCCATCTTTCGCATATATTCCCTTCGAGGAATTCCATAAGCGTCTATGTTTCCAAAAATTGGTATATGGTAGTGAGGGAATGACTACTTCGGAATATTTGTTTAATAAAGTCACGGTGTTGTTAAACTCCGGAGCCTTATCCCTGAATAATGTCTGGCAAACCACCACACGCTGAACTCCGTAACGCGAATGCAACACTTGGGCAAGATCCTCCAGGGATGAACCCACCGTTGTAGGGTCCAGATGAGATAGGTCATTTGTCCCCAGCTCTAAAATCACAAGGTGGGGCTGGAAGGATTCTACGATATGTAGATCATAAGCAAGAACCTTAGCTATTGTTCTCCCTCCTATGCCGTGCCACTTCATAATGATCGGCTCTGCTATGCCCAGCGATAGAGTAAGGTAAGACGAAGAAACTATGAAGCTATGCAACCGGTGAACGAAAGAATGACCGAGAATTAGAACCCTTGGGTCAGTCAGGTTCTAAAATTAAAAAAGAATGGGAGGAGAGGTGGTTTGCCTTGTGAACCGTCGAAAATTATCATTTTAAGGTTACAGTAACAAACTGAGTTTACTTGCCTGAACTGGAGAAATGAAATTGTCTCTGAACGTAGAGGAAAGCAAGACTTGATCGAGAAAATTCTCCGATGTGTACTCCTCGAAGGTTACGAAGAATGAGGGCGAACGCATGTCTTACACTCTCCTTGTATGATGGGAATAAACCGCGGAATTCAGGATATTCAATTGATTATAGATGAACGTATATATGCTGCATTCCAGCCTTCAGAACGGCCACATGGCAATTACGATAAGATAATACTAAAATGATTACTATACTAAAATGTTTATTAAACTAATGTCGGCCTCTACACAAATGACATTATGGCGGTGTTCATAATCTCGTGTTTTTAAATACGCTGGACTTTGGTCGTCGCAAAAGTTCGCTCTAATTAATCGAAAACCTTTGGAAACAAACAAAATTGAAATGAGCCGATTACCCGGCCCCCGGTTTTAGTTTAAGTTGAAAATAAAGCCCTAATTCTCCCGGAGTGGTCCTAGCACTTCATTATTCTTCGAATCGAACATCTTTACGGTTTTATATCAGTATTTGATGTCCTGGTTAGGCTGCGTCAGTAGACCGTTTCTAGTAGACCTAAACAAACAAAATTGCAAGCTATGATTTAAGAGCAAAGTGCACTACTCTAGCGTGTTTTCACGGCGGCCTATTGAAAATCATTTGTGTTTAAATAAGCTATTTACTGCTTACTGCTTTAACATAAAAGAAAAATGTTAAATGAATTGCAGGTGGTTAAACCAGAATGAACTGAGCAGCCTCCCGCCTGGAATATTTGATAGCCTGACGTTCTTAAAAACGCTGTAAGTGTTTCTATTTCTTTTGTTTGGATCACACAGGAACGAACATAGTTATCGAGGGTTAATTTCTATCTTAACAGGGTCAACAAAGTCTCCTTAATAGTAAGTTACTTTCAGTAGCTTAATCGAGAGCGCATCAGGGGGCATTCACTATGGACGGGTTGCATACTGTTTGCGATTAAAAGGACTGTTAGTCTCAACATAGGGTTCTCTTAACATTGCTGACGTTACTGTGGAAATATTGTGACTACTACCGGTAATGAAATGCGAATATATGCAGTTGTTGATCCCGGCCCTTCTAATTAGTTGCTTGGTATTTTAAACTGGAATTCTTACAACGTTTCAAGCTTTACTACCGAGACTAATGAAAACTGTCTTTAAGTAGTAAGGCCTTGTTTAATATATGTACATCGGGAAAGTCGTCATAAAGGTTCGCTCGGGTGAATCGAAAATCCTTTGAAACAAGGAAAATGGAAATGAACCGATTAAGTGGCAATTGGTTTTGGGGTAAGTTCAAGATGAGGCCCTAATTCTCAGGGACGGTTCTAATTCCGGTCACTTTCTCTTTAGAACTTAGTTATCCTTCGAATTAAAAAAAAAAACAACAAATTAAAACAAAAAGAATAAATACTAAACGAAAAATTGTTGATTATTCTTCTATCGCTAGCCCTATTAGCATATTTCCGGCCACCGTGGAAAAACGCGATACCACGTACAGCCCGTATGTAGCGATTTTCATCTTACATAAGAACTTTTTAGTTTTGAACCCGATACCGGTTGTATACTCATTGACTCATCTGTTTTAAGGAAGGTTCGCGCTGATTGTTTCTGTACATTCTTTCTGCGCACGCAAATTCACACGCCACGTCATGCATCGAGTGCGCGCTAAGTAATAAAATGAGAATGATAGGGCAGATGGCCAGATCGCGATCTTGAACGTTCGGTTAGCGCTATTTTTCTTTTGATGGATCATTCTCTTACCGATTTTCTACCTTTAGTATTATAATTCGGCCTTTTTCGCTCGTACACTCAATAATTTCAACATCCATAGACAGATTTAACATGATCACTGTTCCTTTGCTACGTTTTGAACCGTGACAGAAAAACATTCTGCCTCCCCACTCTGCCGACCAGAGCTTTTCAATTTCACTGGAGCAATATGTTTCTTGCAAAAAGTTACTTGAAATTTATTTCTGTGCAGTCATCTGAAAACTTGTCTTTTACGCGCGTTATTGAGACCCCTTGTGTTTATTGTGACGCAAGAAAAAGAGTGTAGCATAATGACAATAAGAGAGATTGACTTACCTCGGTAAACTTTTTAGCTCGTAAAGAGAAAGCAGAACGATACAAGACCTTGTGAGCACCTGAAACAAATTCTATTTCTATTAAAGCTAAAAACATATGCATTGAACAGAAACAAAACCAAGCAGCTATTAATACTCACCTACAAGAAAAGATTGCACAAGATATCCTTATTGCTAAAAAAAAAAATAAATCATTTCTTTTAGAACACATGCTAAATTGGGGCGTTGAAATTGACCCGGAAAAAGATACAAATCATAAGACTTGCTTAAACAGGCGCCGCGTCTCAGCCGAGAGAAAATTGAAGTAAAACAAATATAAAACCAGAAAACGGGAGTGCTATATTTATAAGTTTCTTTATAATTATTTATCGGCTTCCTTTGAAGAGCTAACCGTCAATGTACAGCTTGTCGTACACCAGCTTCGCCGTGTATCCACGTTTCCTAGCAGCTCTTACATGTGGTAAGAGCGATTTCCTGATATCAACAATTTCTTTTGGGAAGTCCGGAGACACTCCAAAATTTGTTTCAGCAAGGGTCGGAGCCTTGGACAAAACAAAGTTCTTGTCTTTGACGAAGCTAAATTTAGCGATGATTGGTCGAGGCTTGCCATCTGAACGAAGTTTGCCTACCCCGTGAGCTCTTTCGTCAGAAATATCTTCCACGTCTTCAACCCTAAGCTCTTTTTCCATAAATTTGCGAGGAATCGACTCCGTTTTAGCAAACGAATCCCCCGCTTCTTCGGGGATGCTAAAAAAATTCAAATTGTTCTTTCGGCTGTGACTTTCGAGCCTGATAGCACGTTCCCTCTCCATTTTAACATCTTTCTGCAAACCATTAACATGTATTTGTCCAGTGCTTCGATCGCTCCCTTGTGGAATTTAGAAATTTCCTTTAGCTCGGCGATTTCTTTGCGCGCGTAGGAGAGACTTTCTTTTAAGTCGATGTTTTCTTTCTGAAGATCTTTTAGATTCTCCTTTAGGTCGTCGATTTCCTGGAACTTAGATAAAGCCAGGTCCAGCCTCTGGTTGATCGCTGCTATGGTGGCGGCCATGTTGAGACAACTGTAGCTAGGGTTGTCATCATCCGTCTGAGATCCGGCGGTTTTTCTAGGCCTCTTTCGTACTTGGTTCTCCCTTATTTCCTCTCTTTCTACGTCGTTTTGCTCCATTAAAAACGGCCTGAAAAAGGAGTCTCGTGTTCTAAATTAGATTTTCATATACGGAGAGTAGCCGAACACGTCTGTCCACGGCCAGCAGCAGTCCCAATCCCCCCAATGTTTAAAACCTTCTCAAAAGTTGCCAGAAAATTGTTTCCTACGGTCATCAGCGATCTTCTTGAGTTCCCTTCTTTGAATCATAGTTAGTGGAGGGCCCCTCCACTAACTATGTTTGAATAGACCAATTTCGATATATTAAAATTCAGCCTAACACAATAGACCTCAGCACGAGGCTCTGGGGAATAAACCCCACAAACTCTGTAGTTATTCCCCAGAGCCTCCTACTGAAGTCTATTGTTTTAGCCTGAATTTTAATATATCGAAATTGGTCTATTGAAGTTAAACCTCAGTTATTTAGCTAGATTGGATTCCCGCTGGAAACTTGAAACGTTGACTCAGTTGATTACTGGGACTGGGTACGGTTGGCCCCAATAGTCCATTTTCGATACAGATATCAAAATTATAAATTGCCTCCGAAGCTTAGGGCAATGAAACAAATCAAATTATTTTTCATCCGATGCAATTTCTTTTGTTTTATTCCCTTAAGCCTCGGAGCCACTTAGAATTTTAATATCTCGAAATTGGCCCAGAAAGGAGAACGTAATTGAAACAAGATGTTTGTAATGAAATGCAAATGTTGCTAGGAACCGCAAACAAAAATGTAGCTGGTATACGTATGATCTATAAAACATCTGATCAGTCAACAATAGAAATAGAATAACAAGGAAGCAAGGTTAACTTCAAAACGACGTAATGAAGTACAAACTGAAAGCTAAGATGCAACCTTGGATAAGCTATTACGACCTGTTGTGTATCTGACTTTTCCCTTCATTCCCCGGATGGACTCAGTTTCATTCGTCTAGTTCCGAATCTGAAGAAAAGAAACGTAGACAAGACTCACTTTTCGAATGTTCTCGAGGAAATTTGCGGATCGCCGTACAGCGGTCCGTCCGCGCCGCCGGTGAAAACTCGAAAAACCGCGGGGAAACCGGAAGCGGAATGCGTCGTCGGTGAGAGAGTAGTAACATCTATCTTGGAAAAGTCGTCAGGTAGCCCAAATTGCTTTTCTTTCCTTCCCGGACCCGGTATTACAGCAAAATTGACAAACTGTAAGTCCGCCATTTTGATTTGTTTGTCAACTTTTTCATCCTATTAGGGAGTTAACCCACCTCGCTAGGTGTATTAAATTTAACACTTAGTTTAATCCTTGGATAGTGCTAATCGAGCTTCGAGGAACAGAATTTAATCGAAGGATAAATTTTTTCCGTGGTTTAGGTCGATTTAATCGTGGGCTAACGTTAATCGGCTTTCGAACAACCGGGACCTGGGCTGTTGTATTCAATTGTTTGTTCTTTTACACCAGAATTCTCACCAAAATACTCATTAACTCAGCTATATTACGACAGTTAAGTCACTTTTATATCTAGTGTATGTAGGTTTGCGAAGCAAGAACCCTGAAAACTTTCCTTTACAATCGAGTCCCTATGTTTAGCCTCTGTCACGGTGTCGTCAATCGACAAAATCAGCCTATGTGCAGTCGTCTATTATTTAGCTTCTACTGATTGGTTGACCAGTGTGAACTAGATATTATTAGTAGCGTTCTACCAGTATACTAATGTAAATGCTGTATTATGATTGGCTGAGCTACTCGTATATTATTAAGCCATTAGAGTACAGTGGGTGTCGATCATCTCCAAAATGGTGAGGTTTTTCCGTTTTCCCGACGTTTTCGAGGAACGTTCAGACGCAAATAGAGAGTTTAGTTCTTGAGAAGGCTAGAAGAAGAACATTGACGGTTCTTGATTTTAAAAACTCAAAAATATTGAACAAAAGGATGCGCGCGCGTAACAACGGCAAATTTCCAATGAAAATTCAGTCCGTGTAATTTTGCTACGGCGCGAAGTTTAATAATAGGTGGAGAAATAGCTGGAAACCGTTATTTGCGTTAATTTTACTCAGAATTATACTAAAACAATTACATTACTTGCTCTCGATTTCTGCGAGGGGATAGTTGTTGAGGCCGAACGCCGAATCAACAATAGAAATCACGAGCGAGTGAGTGATCTAATTGTTAAAGAGAAGCCAAATGGCAATGTGGATTGTCTAAAAGACCCACAAAGAAGAAAAAAATATGGCCAATGACGATAACTTTGTGAGTAAACCGTGTAACGTCCTCCCCAACAACTTAGATCACCGAACCCTAATTCCGTTCAACATCGAGTCATTTGAACTTTTGCACGACGTCTGTGTGCAACGACTGCCAAAGCTTTTTTAACTGTTCATCGGATTTACAAAACGTGTCACAGAAAGCGAATGAGCGAAGAAGTGAACTTAGCCCTCTTACCTATATACAACTCGAAACATGACTTAACCTTATATTTCCAGTCAAGAATGGGAAACCCTTTCACGATGAAAGAAGTTTAAAACACGGACATTTCCACTGTGCTGGTCTTTGATCTTCGAAGGGTGAAGATTGCAGAGAAACAATCGTGATATCGTTGGTTAAGAACTCTTTGGCCGGCTAGAGGAAATTCTCATTAGTCGGGCGATCGACTATAAATTTACCCTAGTAGCTCAATCACGTGCAATGGAAAATACTGCAGACACGTAATAAAGGCTCAACCTTCTTTCCACGATATCGAATAAAAGTCGATGCCGAAAGGAAAAGATATGTCGAATAAGTCTATGTTAACAAATGGCGCCATCTTTTCTACGTTCAAACAAACAGACTGACACAAAGTTCGCGGAAAAAAATAGCAAGTGTGCGTATATTTTTAAACGGGTCGTTCCGTGAACTCAAAATAGCAAAAGAATCGAAAGATCTTTTAACAAAGGTCTCACTAGAACCAAACAAGAAATCAAATGACTTATGAGTTATCAATGAACAGAAAATGTGGAGAGAGTGTTACTACCGACGACAGCAGAACATTTACCAAAGTTTTAGGTGCTGATGAAGACATTCTATATCGTGATCAAACTCTAGGAAACAAAAAGAAAGATGCCAGGTTTGACTACAAGAGTGGCTTTTATCTGTGTAAGGAGAAACGTATTTGTTGTATTTATGTGACGTCGGTCATGATCATTATATCTATTATGTTTTTGCACAAACAGAGGACATTATCAGCCATTATTTTTCTATTTCTGCCATTAGTCTTGCTGCTTTTGTGTGTATATTATATTCGCATGTTGTGCACGAGTGTTTGTGTGGTATCAAATAACGCGGTGTCAGATGAATGTAATGCATTCTTGGTTTTCATTTGCGCATCACCCCCACTCTCCCCCCCCCCCCCCTCCTCCCCCCCCCCCCCCCACCCCCCCCCCCCCCCCCCCTCCCACCCCCGAGATGATATGCGGCTTCCTAATATAACTGGTATTCTGCAATAAAACCTATGTTACGCCATTTCTTAGTGGTGCACCCTCCTAAGAAAAATCCTGGATCCGCCCCTGTCTGAATTGTGTGACATGAGTTCATATCAATAACTTTAGGACGTTCGAGGCAATTGTTTGTGCGTATCCTTATTGCGCGCGCAAATTCAAACGCCGCGTCATGCATAAGAGCGCGCGCTAAGTAATAAAATAAACAGTGATAGGACAGATGGCCAATGCCATAGCTTTGCCTGGATTTAACGATTTTGGACGTTCGGTGACCCCTATTTTTCTTTTGATGGATCATTTTCTCTACCGATTTTCTACGTTTAGCAAAAGAATGAAAAAGATTCATCCACTAGAAATTTGATCTTTTTGCAAAATGTACCATCGAATTTCTTTCTTTTAAGCTCTTCGTTTATCTGTGTGACGGTTTCAAATGCCTCTTGAGGGGTTAAGTATCGTGGAAACATTGGTAACATTTGGAATTATTTACGCAACAGACCCACTTCTACAAAATACGACAAAGACCGTTTCCCTCCGTTGACTCACCATCGATGTTTTGAATTATAAACCCCTCTAGACCATGTTAAATTACGTGCGCCAATTTTTCAAAATCCGGGTAGTTTTCCGCGCGCTTTATCTCTTAAACGAAGTCGGTGACTCCCATTTTTTTCTGCATTTCTGACACAAGTTACTCATTATCTGACTGCAGCAACAATTAAAAAAAAATCTATCGACTGCAAAAGTTTTGCGCGAACGTCCTTAAGAACTTCTTTCGAGCGTGAAAGTCTGTATTTTTTACAAGACTTACAAGAAGGGCATTAAACCTCAAGCAGTTAATGTGCGAATGGCGCAGGGTGTCCAGTTCCAAAAAGTGAACTAGCAGTTTTACACTGATGAAACGGCAATCCTAACCGATTAAGAACCCTCGCGATCGTCAGATAATGAAAGACGATGGACGTGTCTTCGATGTTACTTTTCATAGAATTCCCATCTCTTAACTTCTTTGTCGTCTCGTTCATAGAATGAGTTTCATTCTTAGCTGCAGTTAGCAACAATATTTGAATGGATTTGATATCACAAAAACCTTAATGCGTCAAAGGCCTTTAAGTGACACTGAATAAATATAGGGCAAATACGAGGAATAACAAATGATTGACTTTTTCAAGTGTCACGGTATTCAGCACTGCTGTGCTAATAGACCATTTTCGTATTCTTAGCAGTGAACCGGAACTAACTTGGAACTGAGCTTAATGTAGGGATTTTTTTCAAATGCTATTACAAAATAGCCCAAAGAAAACACGCGCGCTGATTGGCTTAGAATCGAGTTTCTATCAAAACAATTAGATTACGAGCTCGAGAATTCTATCACACTATTTATCACTATATCAGAATAGATAGTGATTAGCGTAGCCAATCAGAGAACGGCATTCGTGATAAAACGCTAGTAGATTTATGCCAAACTCGTTAGAAACAGAGAACTAGCACGCGCTGTTGACGTAATGATGGCGCGAGCGATGAGAATTTACATTTTAATGATCAAAGTAAAAATGTTGTTTTCCTTTTTCCGGTCGCTGAATTTTCTAAAGAAATAGACAACATGTTCTCCGTGTTTCTATCGAGTTATAGAAACATTCGTGAAAGTTTGGGAGAACTCGGGAAAGCTGTGGAAACATTTGCTTTCCGGCTCGTTTTCCCACAGCATTTCTCGTTCGCCCAAACTAGCTCTTTGGAGTTGTTTCAAAAGCGCTGATGTTAATAATGACATCAGATTATCACGGTTGCATTGATGTCAGCTAAAGTCACGGTCAGCTAGTAATGAATATTGTATGCTCCAGAATTTACAGGTAAACGTTTTCTAAACCATTCTTTAGTATGTAGAGCTTTTCTTTGTTGAGATTGTTGTTTTTTCTCGACGGGAAAAAAATATTAAGAGTAAGGTCATGGCAGTTTTGAAGGAGCCCTGTCAGGATAGAATTAATTTTCATAAACTTATAACCATGATATTAATACTCATTACTACAGTGCACACCCATCTTGGTCACTTCTTTACTTTGTTGCTTCTTTATTTTGTTGATCGTCGGACTGTTAGTTTCAACATATAGTGTTCTCTTGACGTTCCTGACGTTACTGAGCAGAAATAATGTGAATGCTACTAGGCATAGAATAACATTATTTTTCTGCTTCACTCGCTGCCGGATAAATTTTCTTCTACTTATGGTTCTGTCAATTCCAAGCCCGCTCATCCCCCCAGGCATTGGACGAGCATTTGACATTTTCTTTTCATAATGAGGCAAATGCCCCACCGTGATAAAAAATCCCGACGGTAGGGCCGAGGGGTGGGGCAGTAGGGGGTGGGCGTGCTTGGAATTGACAGTTAAAAGGTATGAAAATTGAGTTTTGTAGCTATTAGTTGTTGTTCTGGGCTACTCTAGTCAGTTTTTTGTTCTTTTAAACCAGAATTCTCACCGTAATACTCTCCATGACTTAACAGCTAAAAGGAATGGCTCCGTAGTCGTAAGGCCTTGATTACTTTATCTGCAAAGTTATATTTAACAATTATTCGCCGGAGGCGGGGTGAACATTGGTAAATATTCACCGAGACGAAGTCGAGGTGAATATTCACCAATGTTCACCTCGCCTTCGGCGAATAATTGTTTTAGTAAAATTTTCAGAGGTGAAACACAGAATAACGACTAAAACAGACTGTTCGTTTTCATACACGCATGGAGCTGTAGTTTTAATAATAATCTTACATGTAAGCTTACATCGATTGTGAATCAATTTACATATCAAGTTCGGCAGTAAAACAAACAAGCGAAACACTACGAAAAATAAATTCATCCCGTACCTTTGTTTTATCGTTGTTGACCTCATTCACAGCTGTCATCATTGTCTAAAAATGAGTAGTTCTAGTTTGCGAGTTCTTAAAAGGATTTTTTTGTCCCAGGGTGACAGCAGTCATTTGAAAATTCTCCATCCTTCCAAATATCCTGGACTTGAAGTGATGTCTTTCGAATAAATGAAAATTTGATTCAGCAGCTGTCCGCCATGTCTACTTGCCGAAATGGCAAAGTTGGCAAGCTTAGTAACCAGGCCTCGATAATGTTTATATTCACCGCCTGGAGCGGTGAATAGCGTCATATAAGGAAACGATCGACCAATCAGATTGCTGGAAACTCTTTGTTCAGCTCTGAAATTATACCAAACTGCTTTATACGCTTGACATTTATCGTTGCTTGACGACGTTTAAAATTTGCTAGTAAAGTTTGACAACTTTATTCGCGGGCTTTACACCTACAACAGCACCGCACATGTTGTACAATTCAACTCATCTCACACGCTCGCTCGTGGCCTCTAGCAACGAGCTGGCCTGTCATTCATAACATAGTAACGCGACCCGAAATAAAAGTTTAAGAAGCCTGAGGCACATCCCCGTCCCTATTAGAGACATAATGTTTGTTGAGACGATTAACAGTTCTACTCTTCCGCTTCCTCTAATAAACAAAGTTTCGTAATCGGACTCTTGTACTCCCCGTGCTGAGAACGCACTGTAACTGCCCGGACCAACCCATCCTGCCCAGCATGAGTGGACAAGATTCTGCTTAACGGCCATACGTCTTGCGGCTAATTTGGCTCAGCAACTAAGGCAACATTTCCTTCCTTGAGGTTCTGTTTTATCGCTTTTCGCTTGTTCCATGTTTCTGTCAGGCTAGGAAGGTACTCCTTGGTAAAACTTCTCCAGAAGAAATTATATATAGCTAGCGTTTGGGACTGTCGCCACATCTTTGTCGAGTTCTGATCTCTCCGTCACCAACTTCAGCATCTTTATAACTCGGATTCGCCCGCAACAACAAAAAATGGCTTGGCGTTAACACTTTAATGTCCTCTGCATCATTGGATACTTGAATAATCGGTCGACTGTTTAGTATCCCTTCTGCCTCGACAAGTGCAGTTCTTAGTACCACATTGAAAACAGTCCTGTGTTTCAGAATGGCTTTTAGCATTTTCTTTTTACACTTTCCCAGTCCCTCCCATGTTCGTTCAAAGTGCGGGGCGCTTGGCAGCTGAAATTTCCACTCGTTTTTTTTTTATGCTCACAATATTTTAATATAATGCATTTCCGCAACTCATTATTTGCACCGACAAAGTTCGTTCCATTACCACTGTAGATGCTTTGCGGTCATCCACGTCGAGCAATGAATCTCATGAATGCCATAATGAAATGATCTTTTGAAAGACCATCCACAATTCAAGTTCGAGGTGGCACGCTCTAGTATTCATGCAAGTTAACAAACACGCCATACACTTTAATTTTACTACGTCTTTCCTTAACTAACATAGGTCCAAAAAAGTCAACTCCAGTATTGCTGAACACCATTCCTGGCTCAAGTCGCCACTCTGGCAGACTTCCTATTCGCTGCTCTTGAGTCTTTACGGTCTGGCGATAACAGTAGTTAAACTTGAACTTTTCGTTCCGCACCACCTGGCATTCATGGATGATCCAATACTCTTGCCTAATTTGATTGTTCAAGTGCTCAGTTGGGGAGTGGTGGCCCATGTCCAGAAACTGTATCTCGTAACTGAATGACTCAACTTGCGCCCTCTTTACAATATAATCCTGAGCAGCTCTCATTTCTTTCGACTTAAGTGAACCTAGTAGACTTGGTTTCCCCTCAGCTCTTGCATTGTTTGCGAGTCGCATCACATAAACTGTAACTCTTCTTAGTTTGATCAGTGACGAAATCAATACTTCATCCACCTCTAACAGGACCTCATTTTCCTGAGTTTCTCCAGCTCATCTTCCCTACCTCTTCTCACTCACGTCATCTTTCTCGCAGGATGCTTTGACTCTATTTTCCGGCCAGAGGTCTGCTGATTCATACAGGAAATTGGCTTTGTTATTGTATTGAAAGCCCTATCCAAGCTCTGTAGGACTTAGCCCTCGGATGATGTCATCTGCAGGATTAGCGTCTGTGGCATATATCTCCAACTCACAGCCTGAGTCACGCAATGCTATCACTTGTTGTCTTTCTGTTTTTCGAAAGACAACTATGGGAAGTACTTCAACCAAAGTAGGACCACCAGTCGCACAACCCTGTGTACGCTGATTGGCGATACCCCTGGTGTGGCTCCACAGCCTGACGTGGTGAGGAGTTTTCACTTTCCAGGACTGGACTGGTGCTAAATCATTCTCACCTTCAGGCTCTCTTTCTGATTCACGGGTTCCTTTTGCTTGTTTAATAAATTTCAAGTCGACTTTATGTACGAGGGTATGATGACGCATGTCACAGTTTTGAACTCTTCATTTATTTCTAATATGACATTTACTCAGACGATGACCAGGTAATAGACATTATAAGCATAGTTTGTGTTTCTCAACAACTTTCTCCTTTTCGCTAGGCAACATTCCCTCAAAACGTTTGCACTCTTGCTAAGCGTGATTAGTAGACTGGTGAATTGGGCACTCCTTTGTTCCATAACTGCTGCCTAGAGATTCTCCCGTGGCTCCTGCAGATAGCCCAGATTGAGATTTGTCAACTGGCTTACGCCTATCGCCTTTGGAAGTATCTGGACGCTTCCAGTTCTTCTCCGGCATTCTCCGCTGCTTGGACTCACTGCGGATTTTTGCCTCTTTTCCCAGCTAATTTACAAATGAATTCTAGGTTTATATTTTTGGTTTTCCTTCATCAAACTCGGCCCATCTACCGCAAAGGCGTGCAGAAAGTTTAGCTAAAGTTGCCTCGGGAACTTGAGAGTAAAGCTCATGAAGGAAGTTGAACTCCTTGAAAATGCCTATCAATCTTGAAACTATTTCTTGATACTGCCTGACCTGCACACTGACTTCTTTCACTATGGTCGAAAATTGATCTATGCGCTTTTTCGGAGTTGACTCAACTATGTCTACATGGCCAAGCCGCTCCTCGAACACAGCTCACACCTGCTCGTATGAACCTAATAATTCCTTTATATGTAACCTAATTTTAATGTAACTTTTTTCTAGTTTTACTTAGTTTTTCTTTTTTAATTTATTTTTTACACAGGACTTGCATTGATAGCAGTTTTTTCTTTAAAACTGATTCAGCAATCCTGTATAAATATGTTTTAAGTATTATTATGATATTAATATTAATATTATTATTATTATTATTATTATTTTTATTATTATTAGTAGTAGTAGTAGTAGTAGTAGTAGTAGTAGTAGTAGTATTAGTGAACTTAACCGAAAGGTGTCAGTCTTCTGTTTCTTGGCACACAGCTCCTTAACAGATCTATACAAATCCAAACCAAAGTATACGCCAAACCTACGCATACTGGCTTTCTGCTGCATTACAAGAGCCATGTTGATGATCGCTACAAGCGCGGCTTACTAAAAACTATGCTTGATCGTGCCTTCCGCCTCTCTTCCAACTGGTCCTACTTTTCCGAGGAATGTGTTAGGCTCAAAATGGAGTTTTCTCGACTGAGTTACCCAGACAGGTTAATTAATTGCACCACCTCGCGCTTTATTGCAGTCAAAGCTTCTGATCAACCTGTTCCCGAGTTACCAGCTGTTAACAATGAATTAGATCCTGTTCGCGTTGTTCTACCATTTAAAGACTAAGCTTCAGCCGATATTGTACGAGCACAACTCAAAAATTTGAGCCAGAAAATTCAAGTGACTGTCCAGCCCACGTTTCTTAGTCACAAGATCAAACAACATCTAAAACCGCGCGAAATCAAACCGTCTATTGTTAACCAAAAATCCCTTGTTTATCAGTTTAAATGTGACCTGTGTGCTGCAGGTTCTGTTGGTTACACGCGGGGCATCAACGCGTAGACGAGCACAAGAATGCGTCTTCCTCCATTGGAAAAAATTTTCGTGTGACACATTCTTATGTGCCCAAGGATCTTACCAAGAGTTTTACCACCTTAAAAAAGTGCGAGAACAAGTTTGACTGTCTCATTTATAAAATATTTTTTATTTATTGAACTGAGACCAAGTCTCAATGTACAGTCAGAATCAATTCCTGCGAAGTTTTTTTAATAAATTGTAATTATGTTATTCTTGCATGCACATTATTGTTTTTAACACCCTTTTTTATATTTTCATAGTTTACATACTTTTACTTCTTTGTTTTATACTTCTACTTATGCAAAATTTTTATCTTCACTTTTAAGCTTGATAATGACCGAAGTTCGGTCGAAACGTCGCACGCTTTTACCGTTAGTTTTTACTTCAAATTGTTTTTAAAAAGCTTTTACTTATGAAAATCAAATGAAACGGAAATTTCCAGGAAAAAATGTTTGAAAGTTTGAGTATACCTCACGAGGTATGCAAATTCGCAATTTTCTATTCAGCGCTAGTTCTTTTGACCGTGATCACACCAAGTTGGCCATCTCAAGCAATTATGACGGCGGCGCGTATTCGAAAATGGATTAATATTCTGCTTTAGAACCTTTCCACTTATATGTCGATAACTAGCTACAGCTAAATTCGTCAAGAAAGCGTTTTATTAATATAGTTCTCCCGTGGTGTACTTGTTTTCCTCCGTCCACACGTATCCGGATATTTTTGAATCCGAACCTTTTTCTTTTCGGATTCAAAAATTTCCCCGGCCGCACGTAACGTATTCCAATCGAATTCGCCTGTCCACACGCATCCGATGGTATCCGGATTCACTCTAGAGAAAATAGGCCTACACGTTGTGCCGCCAGATTGGTTTACTATTCGGTAAGAGACTGGAAACGATTTTGCTGCGTCATCGTAATCGAAAATATCCGGATTCACCGGCCACACGTTATCGGATTCGTTGCGGATTTCTTTTTTTCCACTCTGGAGAGCGGATGCGAAAATATTCGGATTCCCTGCCCGGATTTCGCCGGATGCGTGTGGACGGAAGCCGTATCCGGTAAGAAAAAGTCGCGGATTTAAAAATATCCGAATACGTGTGTACGGGGCCTTTGTTTTGCATAGGTTGGCTAGGAAATGCACAAAGATTTATAACGCGTGCAGAACCATTGTATGACGCATTATTTAAACCCTTTTGCGACGTTTTCGCTGCCGTTGTGGTTTGTATAAGGTCCCTGCTGCCGTGGTCTATGAAAAGTCACGATGTCGACTTATCAGTGATCTGTTTACTTCTATATTTTCGATTTAAACTTCGAAGCCATTGAAAAATTCCAAGCGAATAAAACTGTGCGGCTTATCGCTTTCCACACTGGAAAGTCTGTACCATTCGCCCATGGACATTCCAGGAAATTCACACCGTAAGTTTTGGTAGAATAGAAAGCGCCCATAATCTTTGATTACTGCTAGTTTAATTATTATAATTGTCCCAAAAAAAGTCATAATTGCTCTAGAATTTACAGCTAAACGTTTACTAAACCATCCTTTAGTATGTAGAGCTTTTGTTGTTTTTTCGCACGGGAAAACAATAATCAGCCTGAGGTTATTGCAATGTTGGAGAAACCCTGTCAGGACAGAATTAACTTTCATAAACTAATAAACATGGTATTAATACTCATTACTGCAGTGTACGCTTGTTCACTTCTTTACTTTGTTTATTGTCTTAATAAAGTGAATGTATATCGAAGTCATTAATATATAATGTGCTCTCTTAATAAAAACACAATGTTGCCTGCCATTTCCTAGGATTAAATTTGTCAACTGATTTTGCGATTGTCAAAGTGTGGAAATAAGGAATCATTCTATATTATTGTTTCTCGCTGCGGGTTGCATGCGCATCGGCCGTTCAACTACTTGCTATTTGTTTTTGGACTAAACAAAGGCATTATCTCAGTCCAGTTTTAATGCAAACGAAAAGTAGGAGCAATGTTGCCGAGCCGAATAAAACAGGTCGCAACTTACTAACGGTTGAAATGTAGAGGCCCAAATGTCATAATTTCTCCAGAATTTACAGGTAAACCTTTTCTAACCATCCGTTAGTAAGTAGAGCTTTTGTTGTTGAACTTGTTTTTTTGTTTTGTTTTTTTTTTCCACGGGAAAAATAATCAGAGTAAGGTCACGGCAGTGTTAGAGGAGTCCTGCCAGGACAGAATAAACTTTCATAAACTGATAACCATGATATTAATACTCATTACTTC
>Ga0126338_10000557_pt1 | contig 20591 bp, 18 predicted proteins | sample OrbCmetagenome_2_FD_92529 | JGI IMG/M metagenome (GOLD analysis project Ga0126338, IMG submission 92529) | Coral microbial communities from Petempiche,Puerto Morelos, Mexico - Orbicella C C metagenome | ecosystem: Host-associated > Invertebrates > Cnidaria > Coral | place: Petempiche,Puerto... | reverse complement strand
TATCAGATTTGTTGTGATACAACGTGCGGGGGGCGTGCTTCTTACCAAAGGGGGGGGATGTTGTGATAAAACAAACCTTTTAATGGGCCCCCCCCCTTTTCCCCCCCCCCCCCCCCCCCTTTTATTTCGGGGCCTCAACCCACGTCCTAATTATTAAGCTGCACACTTCTTAGGTGTTTTATTTTTTTATTAAAAATGCTTATTGTTTGGATGGGATAATTGATGGTATTTATTAATAAACCCCCCCCCCTCCCCCCTATTTCTCCCCCCCCCCCCCCCTACAGTCTGTCATCACCTTTTCCAAAACAAAGCCAAACTACCTGCAATGAATTTGAGGTGGCTGCCTTATGGAGGTAAAGACAACAGCAAGCCTCATTGGGATGGTGAGGGTTTTCAAGGTTGCTTTCAAATTCAGTTGTCTGAATTCAGTTGTCTGAGGGCAAGGACAAAGAGATCAAAATACAGTAGAAAAAACAACAAGTTATTCTTACGTGTTGTATGTTAGGTTAAATGTGCAGCTAAATTTGTCATCCAGCATCTGACCCATGTCAGGATAGAGTCTGTTAATAAGGGAGAAGCCATGTTCCTCCCAGGAATAATCCTGGACTCTGAAGGTTGATATGTCCATTTGTGGATTTCTGCTGGCAAAGTCACTGTAACCAAATGATGTATCCATCAGGTATCGTGCAATTCCTGGCTGTGGAGTGTCACAGGCACTGGATACTTTGTCCTTGCCTGTTGAAACTGGACGAAGAAAAGAAGATAAATGTCAAGTACATCAAACACCCTTAACAACGTAATCTCCCTACTAGTTCACTACATTTCTGTCTACCTGAGAGTTTTCAACCAATCACAGCATGATTGTAAAAGAATGACTCTGTGTTTGTTCGTGAAAGCACCAATGAATCACGTTCTAGCAGTGCAATTGTCAGCCGTTGGAACAGACAACTTACATTACAAGCTAAATGCAAAAAAATTTTGCTGACTTCATCAGCAAACATGACAAACAATCAACAACTTCACGATCCAGCTACACAATCATAATTTGAAACAACTAAGTTTCAACTAGACCAAAAAGTTCCATCCAGTGACAAAAACAGCTTCAAACCCACCAACAAATAGCTCTGAAACTTTGGATGTGACGTCAAAGATGATTTTAAATCAACAGGTAGAGCGACCCAGTGTGGACAAAACAACCATACAAAGTCTAGTGACTATTGTAATCAAAACTGTGTGTTCCAGTGGCTAACATTCACATTCACTGCACTAATAGTCCTCTAGTAGCGTAGCCAATTAAAATGCAGGATTTGCATTAGTCCACTAGTCGGGTGATAATAATAATTATTATGATTATTATTATTACACAGCATTAATGATCAGACATACTGATCAGACAGTTATGTGTCTTTGTTCTGACCATTTGCAGTTCCAGAAAACATAGCTGTTGGAGACTTCTAGTAAGGAGGTATGAGCAATAATGACAACATCTGCGGTACAAAACGAAAATTAAATGCCTTATTGTACAAAATATTGTTGCAAGATGCCTCAGTGTTCCTTTCAAAGTTGGATCAATTTCCTTCCCTTACCTTCTCCACTCTCTACTTTTTCAAATTGTTGAAAGAGTTCTTCCTGTGTGGTCTCCATGAGGGCATCTTGCTCTGCCTCAACCTCTTTCATTTTTTCCATAAGCTCAGTCATGCAAGATCGATTATTCACACCATTAAGAGAAAGGTTATCTCTTTCAAAGCTGCCCTGTTTGCTCTCTTGAAGTGACGGAGGTTTATAGGTGTGACCTCCATCACGGTCTATTTCTGGTGTAATACCACAGCCATATACAAAGCTGCACAGACTATGGGTGTGAACCAGAATAACAATGGCTTGGACAAGTTCTGACAATGACCAATTGTCTTCTCCCTTAAGAAGTGTCTGAGTGTATAACAAAGAGCAGAGACATTTTTAAAGACTTAACCAAAATTCACGATTAGCCAATCAGAAGTCGTGTCTATCCTGATATCCTGCGATACCAAGTCACTGACCTGATATGGCTAGGATATCATGGTTGCTTGGGTGCGGTAGATAACTAACACTACCTTCTCTGGTACACTTTGGTGGCATAAAAGGCTTGTTTGGTCTTGCCATGGTTCATATTTTGGCAAGACATAGTCAAACTTACCTGTTATCCAACCAAAAAGTATGAATAAGGTATGACAAGGTATAAATAGTAGACCAGTGTTCCAGATAAGTGGGCGTCTTGGGTCAAAAACCCTACAAGGTCAGCTACATGACCTAACAAATTAATAGAAAATTTATAATAATTTGGTGGGAGCAATGAGAATTGACCCATTCAAATTTCTTGTTGACAGGCAACCTTGAAAACTTATCTGGAACCCTAGTAGATTATAGTTCCTTTACGGCGTCAATATTTTTTTTATCACACTTCATAGTCTTAAATGAGTTAACTTGTACAGAGAAAGCCAAACCTAATTACAATAGTTATATTAAAGTGTATTTCTTGCACTTTGAACTGAAATGGTTCCTTACCTCGATATGACCTGGACTGAGAAGCCATGGCTGATGTGCCAAAATTTTGTTGATTACGGAAAGTGCTCTCAATTTAGCTGGGATGTAATCAAGTCCTTGAAGCCAAGTTTTGTTTCCTTGATGTTTCAGAAACTCAATCTCATACAACTGAACCTAAAAACATACAGTTGGTGATATAAATTACAAATCACTCATGCCATTGACATTGTCATTCCTGTTGCAGCTCAGGTACAATGCACATGTCATGTCTCCATTTCTTTTAAATTTAGCATAAACATGTTTTGGGTAAGGACTATAATAATTATTGTTTCCCAGGTGTTTTATTTTTCCTGAGTGGTTAGATAAAAATAAAATCACTGTAGTACTGCGTGAGCCATTGGAAACTCCACAAAGTTAGGGAGAAGTTTAAAGACCTAGAACAAATTGCATTCAATATCACTGACAGCACATTGGTTTAAGACATACCAAATAACAGCAGCGATGTCTGCTTGCACCCTATAAAATAAACACAAAAAATACCATATTCAACAATAACTCACTTGGGCCAGAATTAACAGTTTCCATTGCAATTCTAGAAAATATAATAAGTGGAGACTTGATCCAGCCAAGTCCAGTTACTTCCCACAATAAGTATGACCGCTAACCTGCACAATAACACTGTAACAATCTTTTCTCACCATGTCAATAATGTGTGCTGTTAACCCATTGACTCCTAGAGCTTTTTGCCAAAAATGCATTTTTTGGACATTTGGAGATTTTCTGCCTCGATATGATCCAGATTAGCTCCAGTCTACTCAAAAATGCAATTGCAACATGACAGTATGCCTTTCTTTCCACTAGCATTGCATTTTACGACATTTTCGCTCAGGCATGCACAGATATCAAAATTTTGAGATAGATTTTGGACGAGAAAGTGACCTACGTCTTTAGGCTTTTTGGTTTTCGCCTTTCCTATCTCTCCTTTTCTTATATTTTTGCTGCAGTGATTGACCTTCTACTGGGCTTGCTTCCAGTTCAAAAGTTTCTGAGAAAGCATCAACAAGACAGGCAATTTTTACCATAGAGTAGCTACGTGTAGTCGCAGCAAATTTTGCTCCGAGTTTTCACTCAAATATCTGAGCATTTTCGTGTAAATTTCAGGCTCAATTGAGCCAATCACTCTGATCTGGGTATCATTGGAAAGATCTTTTCCTCATGCAGAACTTGAGCATAGATGATGCCAATTTTGGTCAAAGGCGATAACATCGGAAGTGGAACAAAGGTCAAAGTTCGTCAAGGCCAGTTGAGGCTAGGGCAGGTGTCAATGGGTTAACAAAAAAATACCAGTTATAAGGCTAAAACATTTCAAATACTAAAAAGGAAAAACGAAACATTTTCAATTGAAAAGCAAGTCATCACAGGGTTAAAGGACCTGACCCTGACACTAGCAGCCTTAAATCCTCAAGCTGACCTGCTTTTTACTTAAAAATATGGTTCTTTTTTATCCTTTTAGGTATTTTACATAGTTTCATAACCTTGTAAAAAGTTTTTTTTTTTGTTTCTCTCACCATGATAGCAATGTAGCATCTCCAGTCAAATGGTAAAGGTCCTTCTCCTTTAAACATGAAGTACTCAGTCTTCAAAAAACATTCCAGGTACTGGGGGTGAAATGCAATAAGGGATGTGACATTTGTAACACGTCCACTTAACAGAAAAGACTCCACAAGCAAGCCAAGCACCTGTTCATCATCAGTGTCTAACGGTGGAACCTGTAAAATACAAAACATTTCACATCAGTCTATAGCATCTATACATACCATTTTCAGATGCAACTCGATGTCAGTCAATCATATCTCATTTCTTGCTCATTCATATGGTACAACATAAAACATTTTAACAGGAACTACAAGGAAGTTGCACACTTTAGGTATCTTGGTCAGCATGTTAGCTTCTTTTACTTCAATCAGAGAATGGACATTTACCTCTAGGCATTATCTGTTTCAAAAAGTGAACAGCTTTCTGGAACAAGGTTCAATCATGACTGTGAACTTAAGGTTACCGAAAACCTCAAGCCCTGAGTGTCTTGCGTCCAAGTAATGTAGCTCGTCAGGTTTAAACTGTAGATACCTAAACCCTTATATCAAATGATAATTAAAGCATATCAAGCTGGCTGTCAAAAAAATTCAAAAATCAAACTACATGTATGTTAAACATACTTGGAGAAACATAGTAAAAGATGGTTTGAAAGCCAGCTCTATAAGCTTTAATTTGATACAAGGGTTTAGTTATGTACAGTTTTAACCACACACATTTCACTGCATGTAGCTGAGACTCCTCTAAAGGTATAGGGCAACCTTAATGGAACACATCACTGCACACATTTAAGCCAGGAGTACCAATTTACTTTGCGATCAACCTAAGAGTGGTTTTTACTGTGACACGAGGAAAAGTGTGAGCATAAGACCAAGAGCCCTTATTTTCAAATAAAAAATATGCAACAGCAATCAGCAAGAGTATAAACACAAATGCAAACTTGTATATGTAAGAATAAATTTGCTTTGTTTTCCTTTTGCCTTAAATGTTGAAGCTGGTATTTCTTTTTTCTGGTGAACACCAGGTAAGAGAAACAAGTCCAATTGTTTGTTTTCAATTTCTTATGCTTGTACAAGTGGTTGCATCACTAATGTTTTCACAAGAAATGCCCCTCTGCTAATTGCATTTTGTTTCCCAGGAGTGAAAACCAGGCTAAACTTTCCAGTTTAAAGCACATTAATGGTTGTTACTAAGCCAGGAGGAGAGCATTTACATGTATTTAAAATATCCTACTCTTGCTTGGCAAAACATATTCAGTACACAGAAACCATAAATGATTGGAGATCCACCGAAATTTCCACAACATCTGCTGTTAGTATAAATGCAGAACGTAGTGAAAGACTTTGACACAACTTCCATCTTGCAAATTATGTTCAACAAACATAAGGTGACAGCAAGAGCTACATGTAAATGAGCACAATTTTTTTCGATGCTAAGGGATTTTAGCAGCTTGCTACTCTGCACAGGATTTCAGACATATTTCACTATCGCACACTATGTGTCACAGGCTCTAAAAGGGAACGTAAACGTACCTAAAAACAAAGGCATGATCAGAAGATAAGAATCGAATCCACGGTCCGAAAGCTTGCATTCACGTAAATAACACAATTTACATGTTGTGATGAGTATTTTAATTTTAATTGTTGATGACATTGGAAATGAAGTTCTGCCCAAGCAAGTGAGATTTCAACTACGACAGATCAAAATTACAGTTTATAGCTTTCTGAAGATTGCAATGGGTATGCTTGTAAGAAAAACAAATATGCACCACCATGACTTAACACGTTGCGAAAGGAAATACTCTTACAATATTTTGTTACAATAAATGGAACTGTAATAGAAATGTATTCACTATCTGGTGATATTCTTGCGGACGGTTACGTGCTCCGGAAAATAAGCTTAAAATTATCTCGCAAACGAAGGCCTTGAACAGTAAAACAGTCGATCACAAAAGCACAACTGCAACAGAATAGCTACAACGAGCTAAAACACTAACAACTGGAGTGAAAAAAAGAATAATTGAAGTGACTCATAACCTTACTCCCAGTGCAATACTTAATCTTACAAACGCCATAATTTTTTCAGCGGGAAAAAGCTACAAGCTTAGCAAATGTTTTGAAGCGTATCATATTGATAATATTGCATCAGCTATTTAAAAAAAACTTAGACTGAGGCCTTACGATGAAACTAGTTAACCTAGTGCAGCCTGAATACCGGTTTCTTCACAAAACCGACTACCACAGACCTTACATGTACATAAAGAAGTGAAGTACCTCTTTTGATGGAATAAATATCGTGGGTCCCTTGTATACCCTACGCGGAACTTTTATTCCTTTTTCCTGAAACAAAAGAGAATCTACCTTTTAGTATAAACACAAATTGCAAGATCCCCCATCCATGTTTCATACCATACCTTCACTGCCACGAGCAAGTCTGAGCAACTTTCTCTGATATCCGAGAACGGACTCCTGAATGATAGTCGCAAAATGCAAGGTAAAATGTCCGAAAGAAAGTTCTCAACACCATTTTCTACATTTTCTTGACGTCTGTTTGTCCACGCTTTCAGAGTTTTTCCCAGGGATTCAAGAAATTGATGTCTTGAATTAACGTCCCTTGTCTGCAGGCCACACAAGTCTCTGAGCGAATCTATCTCACTGGATATGTCTTCTTCATCGTTCATGGTTCCAGGATAACCCTCAGCCCAAAACAGCCAAGAAAATCCTTTAAGAAATTACCAACATATCTACTACAGCTCGCGTTCAAGCAGTATTCTGACGGCCATGATGTGACACTTGTTCCGTGCGAAACTCATCCAAAACAGCCAATAAAAACGCTTACCGGTTCTGACGTCAATGACACACCTCCAAAAATACCAAATATGGCTTGAAAGGTGAGTTATTTTCATAAATCAGTAGGAAATACGTCACTCCATTTTTAGTCCGATCAGCTAAATTGTACGAATTTTCACGACCGACCTGACGTAAGATTAAGAAACATATCGTTTCCAAGATAACATGTATTTCGAATTTTTGAGGCATTCGTAAGTGGAAGAGTTTACTTTGGGGTTCCCATTTAAAACCAAAAATCTCAGATATTAATCAACAGCAACTGTGGCTTTCTATTTGTTCTTTTTTCTACCTCTGGGATAAATAATGAATCACACAATAACACTTTCTATTCATATTTAAACTGCAAATAAGTAATCAATCAAGTTTGTTTTAATCTTTGAATTTTTGACAGATAGATGTCATTGTAGAAATGAATTGAAGGCATCCAGGCCATCTGAATTTTTTAATTCTTTCCGACTGTCAGTTTTTCTTACACGAGCATTGACCATCTTTTGACATTAGTGACTTTGTAATGCATGCAGAACGATCTCTTTTCCAAGATTGCTAGAAACATTTCAATTAATGATTAATAAGTCGGAAGGCAAAGAAATTACAAAGTCACGAAATTTTTGTAGCTACCCCGATGAAGGAACAAAAAATTCCACACCCTGGAATTTTAATACTGGAGAAAATCAGTTAAACCGGAACTCGGGTTTGAGGTCAGGGAAACAGGGAAGTGGTAAAAATTTGCAATTTATCCCCTCTAATCAGTTGCTTTTTTCCCGGTATTTTCAATCTCAAATCCCTGTTTTTAGCGCGTGTTTCCGTCAAACTAGGTGATAATTGAAGTAATCCATTGGAATCTAGTTCAATACGGGAGTAGTTTTGGTTCTTCCCGCAATCAGCAGGGAAAACCCTGCAAGCGTTTTTTTTTTTTTTCTTTTTTACTAAAATAAATACCTTTCGTGGAAACTTGTATTCTAAGAAAACAACATTACATTTCCGGCCAAGGAAGACATGTCACACTTGACGGCTTGAGAGCATACGCGAATTTTTGGAAGGCAGACAAACACTCTATTGGAGACCAAATGGTTGTGAGTCTAACTTTATACAAGAGCAACTCGCAAACTGAACAATTCTATGAATTCAGCGTACAATTCGTACAATATCGTACTGAGATCAAATACAGTTGAAGTATTACAGACAAAACCAAGTCCTTAGTTTATCTGCTTTTAGTATAAATATACTAGAGTTCTATCACAATCACCGTTCTCTGATTGGCCATGCTACTCACTAGCTATTCCGCTGTTAACTGAGACGACGTCATCGTTCTGACTCATCTATTGTTCCATTCGCTGCAAGTCAATATCATTTCTTATCATTTCTTGCCGCATCACTTCCGACTGGTGAAGCATTTCCGACCGCAAATACTCAGCAATTTAATATTACTGTATACAAATAGTACCGTAATGTTCCCTTGTACTAATTTCGTTATATACCTGTTGAAAACCTCAATCACACCTTTCCCCTCCTCCTTCGTAAACCAGGCAATGGTTATCTGTAACCTCCTGGGTCGACAGTTGTTCCAAAGCTGGTTTAATGCTAAGGTAGAAACTTTTCTTGTTTAAAAATGTTTTTCACTGCTTATATTTTATGTAGTTTGAGATAATCCAAACTCAAAACAGATGGTCAAACAATATAGACAGAAAACCTTACCAGCAAAGTTACAAAACTGAAATCAAAATTCTCGCTAATCCCCGGGTTATTTATATCGGGCTTTGAACAAGCCCTGGTTATAACCCTTCCAGATATAACGCCCCACCATGCGGGTTTTCCAGAAAATTCACCACACACCATTGTCACTTTAATAGAAATAGGTTAATTGCTAGTTCATTTCCAGAAAGTTTTTTTTTTTAAGTCACTTATGAGTCCCCACGGATATATACTACCCAGTTTAGTTATAAACGTACCAAAGACACCAGCTTGCGCAGCAAGGCGTTCCCGTCACGTACAAATTTTTGAGACCTTTTTACCGCATTTTGGCCGCGCGCAAACTGGAGCGAGAGCAAAAGCTTCGACGAAGCAGTGGGTGGTGGGGCGACCCATGACCCCCTGCCTCGTCGATTGTTTGTTCTCGCTCCAATTTGACGCGAATGCGGAAACAGCTCTTCGTATACTGGTCCAGTATAGGAAACGCTTGCTACGCAGTTAATCTTCGAGTTTAGATTGGGTCATCGGTTTTTCTGTGTCATTTGGGATTGGCCAGAGTGATTATTTTGGGCACTCAATCGGAAATCGCTCTGCAACCGGCGTTTACCGATGTCTATTTGTACAGGTGGGTGGAGAGAGGTTCTTTTAGAGGAAATGGCATTGCCAAGGAGCACAACTCAGTGATCTCGAAAAGGGCTCGAATCCACAAACCATCAGGGTACCAAACCATTTATCGATGATTAGCTTTGAACGTTGGGTCTTAGGCGCAACCAATAGACTAAATTCCCAGCGGGGATTCTGAGAGTGACAGAATGCGCGGAACACGCATGCACACGGCCAGGACAGAATGGGGTGGGGAGGGGGCGAATGCCGTTCTCATTTGCACAGTTCAAGCTGCATACTATTTGGAATATACCTTGCCAAGAAACACAGGAAACGGAAATCAAAACTTGAATGACAGATTTTGTTTTCCGTTTCCCTCGGGTACCATGCGTGATGCAAACCTCATCCTCGAGCAATAAGTTTGTTAGGGACAACTGTCGCTTATTACTTTTGGTCTGATGCAATACAACTTAACGCATCTATTCTAACAAAACTTGGTGTTGATCAAAAGGACCAGGGTTTCTAGTGACGAGACTGCAATAAGAAATAGAATTCTCAGGCAATACAGAGAGTCCAACAGGGCAAAAGTAAGCAAGAGAGATTGGAGAACGGGTGGGTACAAGCATGACAAGAAGGGCGCTTCGTACCTTGAGAAGATGATTTATTTAATACTCTGCACGAAGCAGTGATTAGATTGCTTTTGATGGTGACTAATTTATAAATGAAATTGAAAGTGTTGGCACTTTGAGTTTCCAAGCGGTTTGGTTATGTAACTGAAATCACAAGGGAAGTTTAAGTGAAATAATACCAGGGAAGTTGAAAGAAGAGAACCAAAAATACTCTACACGAGAAACAGGGGAAGTATTGTTTGATGTCATGTTCACTAACACATTCAATCCACATCGTTCATCTTCCGCGTGCTTTCTATAACCATGTGGAGGGGTGCGCGCGTTTCATATTCCTTACAAGGAAGTTGATAGTACGGAAATGGATGTACTGAATCGAATGACAATATGTATCTAAAGCCCACGTATACAATTTAAAAAGTTTAAATAACCGAAATAATCTATACACCATGCCAGAAGCAACTTTCAAGAAACTCCCGATTTGTCTTTCCGTATTAAGCATACTTGTCTACTGTAAATGTCACGTGCTAGTGAATGTAGTGAAGTTAAGGAATTTCACAAATTATTACTTCAGTCTGGCAAGTCGTACATTTTCGGCGATGTCCGGAGAAACTCGTGCACTCTTCGGAACCAACGGCAAAGCAGGATAATCCACCGTTAAAGCTCGAAGAGATGGTCGAGATCCTATGAAGATTTCTTGGTTTTTAATTCTTCTACGAAGCACAAAAGCTTTATGGCAGGTCCAAGTTTGAGGCCCATGTAAGACATAATCATTTCTCGTGTTAAAAGAAGTAGGGCTTTGCCGTCTATTTCCTGTAAAGAGAAGAGAGGAATGGAGTTAACGACTTCCTTAATACTTTTTCTTCCCTGTGGGACATAAGGCAACAGCATCCCTCTCCATCATCACTATTTTGTGCAGCATGTTGTGCCTCGCCCCAATTAACGACTTAGCGCACTGACAACCAGTTCCAAACCAGATGATGGCTCGACCATTCATAGTTACGTGATTTCTTACCATGCTTTAAATTTGACATGTAATAAATCTTTACTGACCAAGCTTTCAAGTTGAGATGGCTAGATACTGGCCTCGACTCCGTCTGGGCCCATAGACATGCAAAAAATAAAGAACTTGTCCAATACCCAGCCATATCATAATTGACTTCATGCTTGGTCAATAACCTACATCTGCAGACCAAGAATACTCAAAACAAAGGCTACCTTCTCACCCCCTACCACCGATCAAGACCTTGATTCTCGATTGATGAATCATGATTGATTGATGATTGATTGATGAATCTTGATTGATGAATTAAAATTCCCACAGCAACATTCTAGGAAACGCCCGGTTACAAGTAAGGAGAATTCAGCTGTATAGTGAGAGTGAGACGAGAGCTATTAACTCACGTGTTTTCTAAACATGTCAGCGTGCTCAGCAAGTTCAGATTTCTCTATGAATTTTACAACTTCAACCACGGACCATGTTTTGGGAGGTGAGGTCGAACAAACTTGTGGAGACTGACTCGCATCTGTAAGAACATTAAAACGTTTGTTAACACGTTGTTGACTTCTATTATCAATAAACATTACGGAATAAACTTGAACAAATTTGTGGGGACTGACTCGCATCTGTAAAAACAGCAAAAATTTGTTAACAAGTTGTTGACTTTTATTACCAATAAACAAGACAATAAACAAGACACTATGAGCAAGTTTAACAGCAGGCCTGCAAAGCGCTTTTTGTCACAATACTGACATGTTTTCTTTGGGTTCGAGTCTCCTGTGCTTGGTATAAACTGAAATACGTAGTTGAACGTTTCTAACAGTCAATCAGCGCAACTGTATTGTTTCCTCAGCCAATCAGCTACAACTCCAGATCAATCCCGCTTTGCCTTGCGCGACTTTCGCGCGCTTTTCACCTTTTCTCCTGCCTCCAAGTTTTGACAGGTTCAAAAACCACTTCTTAAAAGAAGAGAGAACCTTGTCTTACCATCATCGTCGATTGTTATCCTCGGGTGCTTGGCAACATGTTGTTGTTCATCATGTGCTCTGTATGGACCTCTCTTCAGCGAGCCTGCCGTACTTTTCTTTGCAGCTACCGTGGTTGTTTCTGGTAGAACGGTATTCCGCCTTGACGCTAAATCAATCATTCAAATTAAAATTGGGTCACTGTAATATACTGCGTAGCTTCTTCATGAAATATCCTCTAGTAATACATTAAACACGAAACTGGCTTTTGGCCAGAATTTGAAAAGCGGCCGTCCAAAATGCGCTGCAGGGCCTGCTCAAATGAGCAATTTATAACGCAGCATATGAAAAATAAGAAAATTTTCTATAGAAAGTGGCCGTCAACAGGAGGCCTGGACACCCATCTGGCTAAAAGCCTAACATGAAAGATCGTGTTTGACCACATTTCAAACACCGAAAAGAGAGTTGAAAATATAATACACAGCGGAATATTTTTGACTGACTTTGAGGTGTTACGAAATTAGGTAAAACACTGTCTTGAGTGTTTGATATATCTTCTCAATCGAAACTAAAACAAAGGAGAAAACGAAGAAATAAAATCGTAACACCGTCACGGTCATGATTTCCACTTTTTTAACTTGATGAATTATTGAAGAGTTTGAAAGGTTGGCCTGAAATGTGAGTCATTCCCTGTTCCTCACAAAAACCTTGAGTTAAAATGGCTCAAAGTTTACGCTAAACGTTTCCCGTTCTCACATACCGATAACTCATTCAGAAAATTACGAACACGGGCAATATCACTTATTCACGGAGTAGAAAGGCCGGTCAAAAATATCTTTGGTTCTGGGTCATGACACAGGACGAGAATCAAGAGGGGTCTAAATGTTTTAGCCTGCATGCCAGTGCGATCCTATTTCGATGGAAAACGAACTAAATTTACAGTAGCAAGTAAGTTGCCAAGAGAACTGCCCAGATCTGAGAGTTCATGATGCCCCAGGGAGCGTTTCAAGTAGTACAACATTATTTAAGGAGCTCAGTCACAGTATTTTGAGTTCTTTTGGACACGTAAAAAAATGTCCTTTAAACGGAAGGAAGCCTGAAAATAATAGTTTACTAAGCTAGAAAAACACCACAGATAGTAATAAACCATAAAGGAACAAGGATGGTAAATAATGGAGAAGATTAACACGGATTACAAACGACGAACTTAAAAAATTCAGGGTAACCTTTTTAAGACGGGCAAACCGTGACGTAGCTCCTTTAAGATAATCACAAAAATCTTACCACTTTTGCCGCACTTGGAACACGGTCCGGTGATACGCTCTCCACAGAAAAGATTCTCGCAACATTGGAGATTATCAGAAAACTTCTCCAGCACGCGCCAGAAGATAGCCACGCGGTCGATGTTCTGCAAGGTGCAGGATAAGGTTCTTTTGCCACTCTTGGCTGAGATCCTCGTCTTGCCATTGCCGGGCTTCAAGAACCCGAACACGACTTCCGGATCCACGGCTGCATTCACCACCGACTGTATGCAGTCTCTAGCCACGTTTAGGACGGTGCCGCGGAAACAGGTGGGCAGTCCCGCCACCTTAGCCGAGCTCAGGTGAGGGCCTGCCTCGCATGCATGGTTGATAAACACCTGCACAGTGTGATTGGTTACAGAATCGTCGGGATCTGTCCCGGATGAGCACGGCGAATCCGACCTGCGAGAGGATGACGGTGTTGTTACCACGGGGGTGGGGACAGGATTGGTTACCACAGGTTGTGTAGGCGGGATGAGCGGAGTCTTCTTTTTGTCTTGTTTCTCGAGTTTTTCCGGTCTCGCAGGTTTTGGCGGTTTGACAGGTTTTTCAAGTTTGTCCGCTTTTTCTTTTACTTTGCCACTAAGAAAACAAACACTTACTATTAGAAACCTTCAAGTTGGTTATAAATTGACAAGGATTGTATATTCTTCCCTATGTGAAGCTTTTTGCAATCGCCTTTTTTTGGTAAATAAAGCTGTAAGGATCACTTTTCCATTGTACCGCGCAGACGCGTTGGACAGTTAGGCGTATTGCACGACGCTGTATACACACGGTTATCACATCACAGTGTCATTTCTCGCAGTTACAAAAGTAACAGAAACTGGCTACGTTCAAGTTAGTATGTAACCTGTTCCAATCATTCAAGTGTGTTTGAGAGAACTCAGAAGTCTTTGTTTTAAGTCTCGCCTGTGGCTTACCCTGCAGAACTGGCGGATTAGCGGAACAGAGTGCAAAACGCGAGGCGCGAGTCGAATAAATTTTTTTTGTCGACTCGTGCTTCTTGCTCGTGTATCGCGTTTCGCGCTCTAACCCGTTAATCCGCCTGTTCTGCAGGCTACTTGTGGCTTTGATTAACTGGAACTTGCGTTATGTTACGCAAACAAGTGTGCACATTTTTGTCAATGGTTTGAAGGTAAATTGGTTTTAACACTGCTGTATTCAAATCCTTAAGGTCCGGTCAAGTGAGAAAATAAAAAACAACAAAACAAACACTTATACAAATACAAATTGGTTGAGCACTTACCTCAGTTGTTTTAACGCTTTTTTGGTGTTACCTTTCAGACCAAAGAGAAACAAACAATAATTCAATAGTTCATTTAACAAATCAGACAACACACCAGTTCTGCCCCTCTCTCTGTCAAGCAACGCTACGTTCAAACCCTAGAGTGTAGCGTTCCTAGCCTTTTCCAGGCTCTCGGTCAGTAGGGACGATCGAAAAAAAAGGGCGGGCGCTCTCTCTGTAGCGTTCCGTTACAGAGAGAGGGCCAGAAACAAACTAGTGTTGTAACGTTCTTAACATTCTAAAAGTCCCCTCACCTGGTGGTTGCAAAGGATGCCCACTGTAATGACACCACCCCACAGGGAAGATATCTCTGGAATCGTATCGGCACCAATAGTCTGAACCAAGGTATCCATCGAAATCAACTCGAATTTTGTCGCCATCTTTATCCGCCACTGTGGCTACGCAAATCAGAAGCGGGTTTTTAGGATCCAACGCTTCTAACTTCATGCCAACCTTGAACATGTTTTCCTTTGGTGCTGTTGGCTCCTGGTGAAAGAGAAGGAAGGTCAAAGGTTGCTGTTTTGAGCAATAAAACACTTGTTGGTACAACTGATGAAGTATCGGTATGATTGAGTTCAACAAACCCTTTTAAACAACCGCACAGGAGCCAGTTCTGCACTTGTAAGAGTCTTTGCTAGAAAAGTAGAGTATTTTCCAGGATCGAGTTTAAAACCTACAAGGTTAAGAAAAAACGCGTGTTGAAAAATGAACACGGTCAGACGTAATGGTTTCATAGAATAAACCTGGACAGCATTATAAACAGTATCAGACGAAAAAACACTGCTCAATAGCTTTCAATTGAACGGTCACACACTAGGGTTTTGTTCACAGACTAAAAAGTTAGAACCACCTTGTACAGCATAACAAACAGTATCACTCGAAAGTGCTGCTCAATAGCTTTCAGTTAAATGGCCACACACCAGGGTTTCATCCACAGGACTGATTTAAACGGTTACAAGCACGTGAAAATACTGCTCGGCAACGTTCAATTGAAAAACGATCACTTACACGGGTTTCGTTCAAAGACACAACATCTCCCCATACAGCAGAGTAAACAGTACCACACGAAAATGCCGCTAAATAGTTCTCTTTGAAATAATCAACTACTAGAATTTAATCTACAGAGTTGAAAATCAGAACTACACTTATCAGAGGCCATACCTACAGGAGGTTGCAATCGCCCTCCATTCCCCTCACACCACCCCACAGGGTGGATTTCTTTGGAGTCCACCAAATGCCAGACGTCATTAGCACTGTCCGTACCATCAAACCGACACCTTATCCTTGGTCCCAGTATGCCGACCACGGTCGCCACACACATGGTGTCCACTATCCTCGGATCAGCTACCTCTAATTTCATGTTGCTTTGAAAGCCATTGTACGGAGGGGTTGAGGACTGTGTTGAAGAGTATTGGAATGCAAATGAGTCAGTTTAACAAAAAATCTAATGAACTTATGACAGAGGAGGAAAATGGAGGGTGCCATCCACTTCCATTACCTCCATCCCATTTGCGCACCTGCTGCACCACACCAGACCATTGGTCGTTTTTTATTGGGATGAACCGTTTCAACTGCAACAGGTTTGGCTTGATTAAGGTTGTCGTTTCTCAATAGAACACTTTTCCAACCGTTACCGGTTGAAACGCGGTGACTCCTAGGAATAGCCCTTACGTAAAATACAATCATGCGACACAATCACACAGATACTTTATCAACCGTTTCAGCCTGGTTTGAGGCGCGTTGAAATAGTTGATCAACCAAACTAACCGAAAATGGTTTTCCCCAACAGGACACGAAAAAACCCAACCATCTACAAACGGTTGATCCCAAATGAACACGACCTCACTGAGGCCTGAGAGAAAATTGATAACCCAAGGTGTTTATTGTTTCTTTCTAAAGACAACCTTTTAAATCTGTTGAAGCAGAAGCATATCACCTAGACTAGGTGATATGCTTCTGGTTGAAGTTACCTTTGTTTTCTGAGAGGTTAGCTAAGTATAAGAAGTAGCTGTTAGTTGAGTTACAACCTTCAGAGTTCTTGAGTTACTGAAAAGTATTAAAAAGGCGTAGAAAACAGATTGACATCTTATAATCCAAACAATAATCGAACAGGCACCTGTAAATACACAATGGGTCGCAGTGCCTTAAGTGGGAGCATTTTTTTTAATGCCATACAAACTCTACTGCAATACCGTAGTAAGAATATAAAATCCCTGTTGGCTAACCTGTCTGAAGTACGTCCAGGGAGCTGCTACTGAATTCGTTTTTACCAGGTACTCTTCCCAAGAAAAAAGACCTCGAGGAACTGATAACCAGACAAGTGACGTAGCAAGTTAATCATGTGACGAATAAACCTAAAAAACACTTTTCTGCACTTGAACCGGTGGTTGTTAATTATTATTCAAGTGGTTAACAATAAAATCAAATCATAGTAATAATTCTCGCAACTCGCCTCTGTCCGCACTCATCATAGCCTGCATACCAAGCATAAAACGGGGAAGACGGGGGGTGGGGGGTGGGGGAGAGTGGGCATTTCTAACCTCCCCTACCCCATACCCATTTACGCCTGCAGTGCAGGCTACATTCACCATCGTGAAATTTAGTTCAGTGGCGTAGCCAAATAATCAACCTGCATTGCAACATAACTGCAAAGGGTACTTGCGTTTGTGCTTGCACATTTCAATACCCCACAGTTTGGAATTTAGATCTTTTCATAATGAAAACCTTAAAGTTTCTCTTTTCTCATAAACATGTTACATGAATTTCTGAGGCATTGAAAGCCGAGCAAGATATCAAAGATGTGCACGAAAAAAAAACCAGTCCACATAAGACAGTCCCAGCATTGCTGCTATACCATTTGAGACTAAAATCGAAAATTCTTGTTTTTCATGATGACAAATGGTGAATGCTCTTAATTACAGTTCTACTCTATTGTGCAAAATGTGCACCTAAAAGCAACTTCACAAATTTGTTTTTAAGTCCAAAGTGAATTCACTAGTTGATCACCACAACTTTCTTTTAATTTCAATGTGACTTTGGAGAATCAAGGAACTCAGCAGGCCAAAATCTTCTTCTAGATTATGTTCTTTACTCACAACACCTGGCTGCTTGACAAGATACATGTATTTGTAAGGAGAAATTAGAGGTTAGTCTGTAATTTGTAAGTTACCTAGCACTGGTGGGATCTTTGAGGGTGTGACTGCATCATCCTTAGCTGAAAAGGAACAGTTTTTTTATTATTTGACTCCATGTATATGGAAAACATTACTCGGTGCAAATTACACTTAGAAATTTAGTACTTAAACTCATTAATAACTACCTACTTATTGTTCAAGAGTGAGTTCTTTACAGGGAAAATCTCAAACCGAGACCTCGCCTCGTGTAGGCAAATCTTTACTGACATCATTGTTTACATTTTTCCTCACTGACATACGACTTTGCGCATAGAAGGCATCATGCCAGGGCTGTCTTTAAGTTTTGAGTCACCTGTAACCTTGTTCTCCACACCCGTAGCAAACTTGTTACTTTGTGGGTGAATTCTATCAACAACAGGCAATTTCATCCATAGCATGAAGGGAAAATCAAGTATACTCAGTGGTAACAGGTGTTACAGGTTACGGCCCTTGATGACAGCCCTGCATGCCATACACAAATTGACTACAATCATTTAAAGAGATTGTGAAACTTAGTAATTAATGAAATTTTTGGCACTTTGGGTGTAACATTCAAGGAGAGATTGGCTTTCAAAAACTGCAAAATTTCTAGGTGGTAATAAGTTCATAGATTCTTTGTACAATTTTGAGTTTTTAAACCAGTGTCACACAAAACGTATTCAATACATTGGGCTCAAATTCCTTAGGACAGTTAATCGTGCTATGCCATTTCCATATTCAGAACTAACGTTTTCACAGCTCCATCAGAAACTGTAGCGCTTATGCTAATGAGGCAAATATTGTAAACAAAGATTGCCCTGTTGACAGAGCATTTGCTTGGTCAATACCGCAAGGCCAATCTCCTCTGGTGGTGAATCATAGTTACCTTTGCCTGATGCTGTACTTCCTCTTGTTGATGAACGTGTTATTGGAGCAGATGGTACTGGCTTCTTGGAAACTGAAAGACAACATAAAATACCATAAAGCGTTTTGCTTTGTCTTAATAGTCTCAAACAGACAGACAGACGGACGGACGGACAGATAGACACAGTGAGAGAGACAAACCAACTAGCAGACAGACAGAGAGACAAACAGACAGAGACAGAAAGAATAAGCTCAATTTTTGTCAAATTTGGAGAAGGGTAGAAACATTTGTCAGGAAATTACAAAATTTACCAAATTTTAATTGTTACATTGTTTTGTAATTGACACTCACCCACTGGTTTGGGTGGTAATGGTCGAGATTGAAGCACCTGCTGTGTCTCATGAATGTGAAGTTGGCTTTCCCTGATGTTTTTGATGGCCTGTTCAAAGCACAAGGCAGAGCAAAGCCCCTTGCAAGAGATTTCCTTTTCCCCATCACTGGAAGAGAAGTTCTGCAACACTCCGGACTTCTTGCACCATTTGCATAGGCCTACCTTCTGCACGGGGGTTTTACTGGGCGGAGATGTGTATGTGACACACACACCGGCTACAGACTGGCCTATTTACAAACAAAACTCATTAAGTGAGGTTATGCTCTGTTTGGGAAACCAAGTGGTTCATCAGTGCCAGCTCTTAGCCTGCAAGCTGGCTCTCATAGGCACTACGGCATGAGCAGCAAAGCCACAAGAGACAAGCCAGTGAGAGAGGCAAGGCACCTGGCCAACCCCTCGCCAGCTCGCTTCTCCCACTGGCTTGTCTCTCTCACAACTTCTCCTTCATGCTGCAGCAGCTGCTTGCAGTCTATGCTGGCACTTGACTCTTATCTCTGTACTCTCAGGCCAAAAGGAGTATTCTACTCCCCCTGGGTGGTATACTAGTCGATTGCATAGTTTCCCTAGAATGTCCTATTGGTTCACTAGCAGTCTTGGGTAAAGAGGGGCAAAGTGAGAGCAAAGTGTCTTGCCAAAGAACTCAACACAATGACACTGCCTTAGGCTTGATCAAGAATCCAGTGTACATACTGGGTGTTATTTTCACACTTCTTTGAAGCAATTACTTCAATTGCAAACAGAACTGCAATGATCATTTCTTTGCATTGCTTGTGTTGTTCTCAACTGGCTTAATAAATAATTGATGTGGAGACTTTCCGGAACCTCCATGGTGCCCATAAAAACAGTTTTACACAATTTATTTAACATACCTAACTTACTGTCATCTTCCTCTTCTCCATGCACTTCATTTGTTATGCTTCCATCCTGAAAAATATCGTCAATAAAAATGAGGCGAAACACACTCTGAAGTGATGACACACATCACTTCTACAGTGAGACCTGCAGGGTAATCTCTAACCTCTAAGCTGAACAGTATTCACTTCTGATATTTAAATTTAAAAAAAAAAGTTAATTTGTGGAATGAACTGAAACAACTGAGTATCAGAAAATGAGTGGCACCTCAATCATTTTTAAATTGAGAATTTATTTTTATTCAGAAAAATATCTAACCCTGATTCCCGTAAGAGGCCAATTTAATTCTCTGCCAGGATGTAAGTGGCAGAATATAGAATTATTATTGCTTTGTAAATTTGCAAAGTTCTGCAACCATGAATTACCCCAAATCCTCTTCATAGTTTGCAACCACAAATTTCACCAAATCCTCTTTAAAGAACAATTAATACACTGTGCTCTTTTATAATTTAGACTTCAATGACCACATAAAAGCAATTGCTCATACTCTATCAGCAACTTGCACACAAAGGCTGGAGGTTGTAAACAAGGTAGTGATGTTTTCTCATTCCTTGAAAGTTTTGATGGAAGAGTTAAAAATATTACTGGATAATTCAGTTCTCAAGAAGACTAAAAGAAGCTGCACGTTCACCCTTGTGCTACCTTGAAAGAGCTACAAGTTTCAAATGACAATGTATTGTTTCAGAAAATAACCATACCCCTCCCACTCCCTGAAAATTCCAGTTTAGTTTCATACTTTCCTTTAAAAATTTTAGCTTGTGAACCCCCCCCCCCCCCCCCCCCCCCCCCCCCTTTGGATTTTCCTTTACCCTTTTTGGGGGGGTTTTGGGTTTTTTCTGG
>Ga0126338_10000555_pt1 | contig 20617 bp, 12 predicted proteins | sample OrbCmetagenome_2_FD_92529 | JGI IMG/M metagenome (GOLD analysis project Ga0126338, IMG submission 92529) | Coral microbial communities from Petempiche,Puerto Morelos, Mexico - Orbicella C C metagenome | ecosystem: Host-associated > Invertebrates > Cnidaria > Coral | place: Petempiche,Puerto... | reverse complement strand
TAAGGAAACATTGTTAATTCGTGATTTAAAGCCAGCCTTGAATGAAAACGTTGGCAGTGAAAAACTTTTTCTTTACTAGCATTTTGTATTGTTATTATTATTATGGTAATTTTTTTTTTTTTTCTCTCCCGCAGACTCATCTGTTTGTTATTAACTATTAGTCTTGTTACATATTAGTAGATACCAGTCTTTTTCTTTTTCTTCGCGTTTAAATTTCGATTGTAATCTAGTTAACGGTCACTTCTGAAGATGTATGTTGTACATATACGAAACGTCAAGGAAATTAACTTTGTTTAACATGCGTTTTGGTTCCATGTTTATCACCGCGGTTTGTGTTTTGTTTCTCCTAAAGCTACGATGGCCAAGGAAAAAGAGTTTTTATAATTTAAGTTTTTTGTATCAATTAATTCAAAAAGTTTGACGGGAAAAGCAGGAATTCATGACCGGAATCACTCATCACGAAAGTAAAAGACCATATGAAAATTAAAGTTTGCACCTAGTACAAACTTCTTGCGCTTGGCGAAGAGATTCAACGATAACTTTTAAAATTTTTGCGAGAGGAATAAAGCTTAGTTCTAAGAACGCAGCTTCTGAAATTTATGTAGAATTATTTACTTACTTGAAGGCTATGAAGTCCATGTTTCTCTGTATTTTGCTAAAAGAAAATTGTTGCTTGAAACCTTAATGGAAACCAAATTCATTTATCGTGTTATGCTTGCTACAATCATGCTACAATCATGGTATCAAAAACGTACGGACGGACGTACATACGTACGGGTAGTCACGTGACAACCCAATTTTTTTAGATCGATGGGTTACCAGATGACCTAAGGTATGGAGCCCCACTCCTGCACCGCTCCGCTATAAGAGTCACCTTACCTCATTTCCACGCTGTATATTACTTGTTATCTGCTTGTTTACTTAGCTGAATCGAGGCCATTTTAGCGAGTTATTTTCGAGTGGAAAATCCAGGAATCAAAGAGATAAGAAGGGTGGTCAAGTAACCCGACAAAATGGTCAGCAAAGTAAAAGTTTCATGGTGCTGACCAAAAGGAGCGCGTGCTCTGGGGACGAAAAACTGTCATTTTCTCATGACTCTAAGTAACAACTCAACAAGATCTCAAAATATCTCTAGGGGTGCTCTGAATCGATCTTGTTCGCGTTCTTTTACAATGATTGAAACCATCAATTAGACGTCAGAAATGACTCTAATTTTATGCTTAACTATGTAAGGACTTACGCAGTATGCATAAAGCGAAACAACGCTTCGGCACAAGTTTCATTCTTTCCACTGAGTCGAAATCATTTTCATTGGAAATTTTCACTATTTCAGCAATATCATCTGGACAAAATAATGTGAAAAAGGCAATATACAAATTACGAAGACCATTACAAGAAACTCAAAAAGTTTGAAACTGGGCTATGAGGTTAAAATGGTTGGAAACTTTACTTGCAAATAAAAAGTGCTGTTGAGCGGTCTGTTGAGCAGTTTTGGAAATCAGCACGTTACGAACTAGGATTAAGTATTTGTAAGAACCGTTGATATAGTGTGTCTGAGTGTAGTTGCCGGTGTTGTTTGCTATTGTTTGGACAACTTTTGTTTAAGATCTCAAATTTCTGAATCTCCAGTTACTAGTGATTGAAAACAGAGGGTTTGTATGGTGTGTATGGATAGAGAATGTAGTAATTGTTATTGAACTACGGTGAGCGTTATGCGTTAAGGCTTCAATTTAGTTTGGGTCTGCATTAATACACGCCGCAGCTTCCTCCTATAATTCGTGTAATTTCAATGCAACGTCCTCTAACTTCTTGCGCTTTATGTTTGTAAAGAAAGTAAACTGCGAAGTACAAGAACGAGACAAGATCAAAGACCAAGTGAACTTTATTTATACTTTCCAATCCTTAGGTCACTCTGAGATTCGTTGGGTTCAAGGTAGTTAACAACACTTGACAAAACTGAATGCAACTACCGTGATTCTTTGCAGGCGTGTCTCAGAGCAAACTAAGCATTGTTATTTGGAAAGAATTCCTTGTAACCGTCTGACAGATCTTGGATGTTATTTATTTTCCCTACAAAAGCATGACCAGATTGACAGTGAACCCTTATCAACCGAAAATCGTCACAAAATCCATTACATCGTTTACACCAAATAAATTGCTCGGAGAAGAACCACTATCTACAATCGAAGACACAGTATGTACACTTTACAACTATTATAACTGTACAATTTCAAAACAAATTCGTCATAGACAAAACCTATCCTAACTGAGGTCGTGTTTTACTTGCTCTAAAAAGTTTTGAACATCCTCAATGGAACATTTCCAAATCTTTTTCTTTTCAAACGGTTGATAACTTTTATGCCGAGTTCTACTGGAATCAATCATTAACAGATGGTTAGGTTGGCTGAAGTGTTGCACGTTCTACTTGTCTGACACAACTTAGTGCTCAATGTAAGGAAATGAACCATCTTAATTGTAAAAAAACTCTGCGATAGTGTTTTATTGGGAGACTTGGCAATCAAAATCAACAATCTTAGTGATGTTCCAACCGCTTGCTCCTTACAGAACATGACCTAATATTTCATGCAATGGCAAACATTGCAACATTTTTCACAAATTTCAAAAACGTTCTTAAGGTTTAGGTAGCCTTTATTATTTTAGCTAAATACTTCGTGTTGTAGGACGGCATTGAAAAACGAAAATTGTAAATGTCATGTCGAAATCTACTAGCTGTTTCCACGCATGCGTTCACGTCACACATACACAGAACAGCATGGCCTCTCAACAAGGACTTCCCGCGAGAGACATGCTTTGTAGGACTAAGAAACCACTGAGTAAGGACGAACTGACAAATAGTCGTTTCTTCGTTTGGCTATTCGATTCCAAAGCCCTCGGCGTTGGAAATTGCAATAGTGAGCTTTTGTTTCAGAACTTTTCGGTTCTTGTACGGAGGAAGACAAAGCTGGTTGAAGCATGTGTGAGACATTGGCAACCTGCAGAGAAACGATAAGAGAGAAATGTTGAGCGTCTTGATGTCGCGTCAAATTCCAAGAACATTCAGCACAATTCAGTGAGACAGGTAAGTATTGCAGTTACTGAGGAAAACTTGTGACGAAAAGATATGATAATTTAGTATTTTCGAGTGGTAAAAATATTGGTTTTTAAAACGAGACAATACAATTTTAATAATCTTCTTTCGTCATTTTCTTTTTTATTATATAGACAAGTTTGCTACTTGCACAAACACCCGTGAAACGTGGGAAATGACGCGCGCGTTCACCGAAAATGGATCGCGGAGACGCATCAATTTTTAGCTATTATAACAAATACTTTATTGAACTTCCTTCTTCGGTCCGTATTGGGAAATAGTGGTCTCGTTCTTTTTTATTGCAAGTTTATGGACCGAGCCGAAATCCGGCAGACTTCGCTAGGTCAATAACACGTATGTATCTAGACTTACATGCTAGTACTGTGAGCCACTTCCATGCGGATTATCTTGAATTCCATCTCACCCATGCCACCGATTGGAACACGGTCACTACCCGTCGCAAACAGAAGCAGCTTTTTCTTCAGTTCCAGTGAAAACGACAGAACCACATCCCAGAAGTACCTAGCAGAGTTAATAGGATATTCAGGTAAAACACCCAACTTTCTAACACTAAGATTACTATTCATACACGCAATTGAATGGAATCTGGTCAATTAAGAAATAATATCATATCTCAAGGCTTTGGGTCGACTTCGGAAATCTTCGGAGCTAGACTTGCATCTTTGACAGTGTTCAGGATATCATCCAGAATTTTCGGTACAATTTTGCCCCTGGCGAGCAAAAAAATTTACGAACAATGTCCTCTACTACAACCAATTGAAATTCGTTTATTTTGCTCTCGATATTATTACGGATGTAGTATTAAACATGGAGGGCAAAAGTACTCATTCCAACAACAACAAAAAGTGGTTTAATGCGGCAGTTTCCCCGATTGTCTCAATATTTTTTTTGCGTAATGATGATATTACGTATAAATAACTATATTTTACAGAAACTAAGAGAAGAACGTCACCAACCTGATGACAGGATCGTTCTTCGTGTAGCCATCATAAACTGTCACTTTTCTCAGTGCATCCATATCAAGCTCAGGGTTCCCACAGACTAACATTTCCACTTCTTCAGGACGTAACATCTGCATGGAACACAATGACAATATAAATACGTATAAACATAACGTATTTATTAATCAGCAATTTATCATCAGGATGCTTTCAGTTTGTTTTGATTTTCTTGTGAGTAGGCTTATAAAGGAGAATTCACGCCAGTAACAGAAGACGAAGTACTAAGGAATGAGAGAATAAGCCATCAAATACATCTTGGAAGACTTCATAACTAAAAGCTGATGAAGTTTCATAGGCAAGCCGACAGGAGTTTGCTTTAAGAGAACAGTGATTCAAGTTTACACGGAAATTCTCTGTGCTAAATCCGATTTAATCAATCTCAAGATGACACAAAACGATTGATACTAACGATGAGGGCATTGGAGGCACACACACTGTGGAAACCATGATAAAACGAAGCGAACTGTTGGTATATGGACTTGTTCAGCAGATAATCCACGTAAAGATTCACGTATTCTGAAAAACAAAGGGTCAAATTTTATTTATGGGTTAAAAAATCTTGTGTAAACATTTGCGAGACACAAACTCGAACAAACTTTCATATAGAATCATGCATTTGTCTACGGCGAGACAATCACATCAAGCACAAAACTCACTCTCCATACAACGGATTTCCGATGCTTTTCCGAAATAACAATAAGTTAGCTTTAATTCTAAGGTTCTTGAGCTTTTCAGCTGGCTTCATAGTGCCCTGACCAATCAAAAGTGTTCTCCTCTCAGCCAATCAAAATCAACTAACACCAAGTCTGAGTTACTTTTCCCGCGCTTACACGAGTCGTCAACTTTTATGTTTCAGCTTTGAGGTTTAATTAACCTGACGCATTTTTCACAGCCATTGTAGATGGCTCTGCATTTTTTTTTTTTTTTGCCTAAAGTAAGAAAAATCAGTAGATTCTACAGATGACTTACTAGCTTAAAGAACCTCCGTTTACTGCAAACTAGAAACGGAATGCAAGAAGCCGTTCCTTGTAATTTTTGTTTTAACGTGTAGTGAACATTTGCTAAGAAGCCCATCGCCCATAAGACAAATTTACTTAAAACCACAGGGCTTATTGAGTAAGAATTTTAGGCAACAGCAATTTAATACCTTGTCTGTTTTCCTTTGTGACCGGAATCTTGTCACCCTTGGGCTTGAGGTTGTGGGTGACAACTTCACCAAACACAGTGAAAGAAATCTGAGGAATTAAAACAGCGTTACTCTCAGCCACGAATGAAGCAACCATAAAAGGCAGGTGGCAGTATAATAAAGATGGTAGAAACATAAATAATCAGATAGACACCCTTAAGTTAGCAACACAAACTCTGTCTACGTGTATGTAGTTGTGGCCTTTTAAACGGGAAGGAATAACTGACCTGGAAAGTTTGGCAAAGATCTTCTTCTACATCTCCCTCATATTCCAGGAGCTCCTTGAGGCCTCGCCCAAGATCCTGCAAAACAGTGAGAAATTAATATGTAGCACACAGATATCAAGTTTTATTAAAATAATAATTACTACTATAGGCAACTTAGTGCTACATGCCTCATTGACTATCTAACATCTCTTATAATCGATCAAATATTTTCACTCGCGTGCCATTGGTTTAAATGCGTCCCGTGACTGAATATTTCCCAGCTAAAACTGGGGAATATCCAAGTGATATTTCCCATTTTTCAAAACCGTGTGTTTTGTGAAAAATATTTGAAGGATAATAGACGTGATAGCCTCCATTTGGCGCAAAAATATGCTCGGATATTTGTCGTTGGACATTATCTGTACCTCCAAGCTCTCTCTTGCTTCTGGGAAAAGATAATGTCCAAGGACAAATATCCGAGCATATTTCCGCGCCAAATGGAGGCTACTGTTCATATATCCAACTCGTGCTCATGGAATAACTGTTCATTAAACCGGCAGTCATATTTATTTGCTGATTATTCAGCAGACTTACTGGCATGGTATCCATCAGGTCTTGAAGTCCTAGTTGTGCAAGACCAACTGAAGCATTAGGATTATGAAAAGGAACAACAGCTGGGTTCAAGAGCTTCTTGTAACAACAAGGAGGAAATCTAATGTCCAAAATGATGCTGTTATAAACTGCCAAGCCCATTAGCTATCACATTGTTAAGAAATAATATATTGTTCATGATTATCTCATGTAGTTATTCTGACTCTTCAGTAATAAGTTTACCATTAATAATTTAATACATGAATGTTAAAGTGTTCTCCATGCTAAAAAGGATACAACACCAACTAAGTTGAATTCAGAGTCATTGTCCATACATGTTTTACTAAACCAGTATGTTCTTGACTTCTCATTATAAGTGAACATACCTGAAATATGAAGTAGATGGAGCATTTCTTAGTGTCAAATTTTACTTGCAATTTTAATGCTATTTTATTTCACGCATTTGTCAACAAAATTGGGGGTGAATTAATTTATTAATAAAATTAAAAATATATTAAAACCACAACATAAACATGTACATTTCAAACATCTGCTACTGTGTACTGCAATTACAAAATCAAATCAAATGAAATGAGTTGTATGTTCCTATGAGAACATAAAATGTTTACAAAAGGGACATATTAGACAAAGATTGGGGAGGGAACACATAAACTACTTACTCCTTATACGTGTAACTGATGAGATCACACTTGAAAGTGTGAAAGTGCTAAGACAGAAAATAACTAAAGCTTTTTTCCCCTTCAGAATGATAGGAAAAAAAAACAGGACTCTAACTTAGTCCCAATGGACTGCTGAAAAAAGAGGTGACAGAGGGAGTATGACATAACTTTTTTTTGGACAGTAATTTCTTACCATACTCTGGTCTAAAGATTCTTCTAATCAGCAGAAGGAACCACTCCTTTGTTAGCCCACCCATGTCCAGTCCTGGTTCACCTGCAAATGTCACTTTTAGCTTCTTCTTCAAGTCTCTTTGCTTGCGAGAAATCTAAAAAAAGTTGAAAACATGGAATATCTTAATAAAATACATCTATTGACCAAGTAATTCCTAAAATTAAGGAGCATCATCTCTTTGTTAGTATTAATGTCAAGAGAACACATGATGTAAGTTTGGATGTAACTTAATTTAGTTCAAAGATTTACACACATCTAGCCACTGCAAACACTGATTACTGAATTTAAGTGTTCACCTGCTGAAAAATGATGGTTAATATTATTATAAGATCACATGCAACCTATTAATATCAGACAAGACTTACCTCATTCAGTGAATCAGAAATCAAGTGAGACCGGCGCACTTTGATGTTGAGAAAGAGCATTCCCATGTCTGGCATTTCTCTCCTTTGAACTTTTGCTACCAGACTTTTCTGCTCATAAGAAACAAGAATAGGAATGACAGTTATCAACAACTTCCATTTTTATGCACAGGACAACAAACTAGAAACTTAAGTTATCACTCTAGCTACATTGTGTTTATCTACACTCAACTGTCAGAAAGAAAATATTTGTCACCTACAGTGCATACTAAGAATACTTTATACTAAACAGAAATCAATTTACAACTGAGTATTGTAAAACCAAACCATCAAATAAATCACTTTGGCCAATCACAAAGGACACAGGCAATTCAGTGAACCAATCAAACCTCAAAGCAAATTCATGTAGCCAACCCAACGCATGGGAAAACCTGTTTGGGTGATTAGATGACAAAGCAGTACAAGTTTTTTAAGCCAACTGCTTAGCATAGCAATGCAAAACCAAAGCAAATGGCAAATACATTTCACACTCAAGTGAAAACCTCTCTATCCATATCCATGTCGTTTACTTAGCAAGCAAATCTTCAATTCTCATGCAATTCAGTACTGCCAACGTCTTAAGATAAACAGGGTGAAAAAAGGCACTGTAAGTTTTCTTTAAGAGATATTCTTGCCAAAATGGAAAATAAAAAGAAGCGTCAATAATATTTAAGTTTAAATAATTTCCTAAAGATGAAACTCATGCTTGCCAAACAGGCGGGTGATCGATGATTTGTACTCGCCAGACATTTTTCACACTTACATTGGCGATTGGGCGAGCTCTAATTTCCAACACTGTATTTAGGATTTGAAACAGTGTGTCCCAGTTATGTATACAATATATAAGTACAGCCAGGAAAGTTAATGAAGACTTTCAGATGAATTTCTCTGGTTGTCTCCATAAAGTGGATACCAATGAAATATAAACCCAGGCAGTCTTTGAGAAAATAATGCTCGCATACATGTACATGCACACATTGCTCAACACCAACTCAGAATGAAGCAAGTGTTACTAACGAGGAGTGAATTTCCTGGCAACAAAAACAACTGCCGTGAAGAAGAATTACAAAGACAGGACCACTGGTTATTAACCAAAGATGCATAATGTATTCCAAACTGGGAAATGTTAACTTACCCTAGCCATGACGATCATTTGTGACTCAGAATCCTTTTGCATGATGTACCGTTTGGCTGCTAAGCTTAGAATGAATGGATACTGACAGAAGGAGAACTTGCTAAAACCAAAGAGAAAACAATATCTGTGACAATCATCTTTCACCGGTCGATGAGTTAACAGTGATTCAATGCAAGCTTTTGTACGCAAGCAAACACTGCTGGACTAATTTTCTCAAATGCCACGGAGAATTTAATCATGAATTTTGGGCATTGATTGTAGCATCAAGTGATAAAGAGTAGTTATAATGACCAGTCAAAATCTAAGTGCTGGAAACTGTTTTGAGCCCCTTTATAACATGGAAAATGTTTTCTATTTCTTAGGTAAAATGTATAATATCAAACACTGTTTTCAAGCATATTTGCCAAAATTTTTCACTTGTTATATTTTCTTATTATTTTTCGTTTGTTGATGATATTCATAATCTCCAGTGACCCCATATCATGAAACATCCACTCACCCAGGATTGGCTCCCGGATTTTGCCATGAGTAGTATTCATTCATGAGATCAATGTGGTCAAGGGATTGATTATAGAAATAGCTGTGATTCACAAGAGGAGGAGTAAACAGCCAATTGGATGCATCTGATGAACAAAGCAAAGTATTATTATTAAATATTTATTATTATTAACAAATGTAACCACTAAAAACTGAAAAACTAAAACAATCAATTCAAGGTGAACTTTCCGATCAATCGGTTTATCATGTGCCATTATGAAGCTGATTTTTTAAAAATACTTTTTTGGGGGAAAAAGGTCTCTTTTAAAAATACTCTTCCCCCTCATGAAATGGCTAATTAAGATGTTACCCTTAATAAAAGATTTATTAAAATTTATATTTTGAGTACGTTTACATGGTGTCAAATATTCTTATTAACGAAAACTCAAGAAATCAGACCAAGCAAATTTATACATGAATGACAACAAATACACAAATCAAATTGATTAAGGTTTAACAAGTTTCACTCCATGGCTGTACATGTATATTTTCCATTCTTGTTCAAAAAGATAAATATTAGTGATTTATTGGCTAACATTTACTAGTTAAGAATCAAAAGTTAATTTTAATTAATTAATATTCACTTTTTAAACATTCACCAGAAAGTTTACTTTGTTAAAGGCCAGCTTTAAGAATTAAAAGCAATCTTTGTTGAATTAATGAAAAAGAAACTTAAAATATCTATTAAAGTATTTAATATATAAATACAAAAAGATCTGATTCAACAATTACTTTTCACAAAATAATTTAATATTTAATAACAATGGGTTTAACCATACTCAAGAGTGCTAGAACTTTTACGGCAGACGGAATCCACCAAGTACATTTCTCATCTGGAGGCAGTTCATTGCTTTTCGTTGGAAACAGACGAACACTAATAAACTTTAAGGAAGAAAGAAGTCTTGTTATTGTCAGAGAATGTAAGACAGTTGAGTGTATAATCTTCAATAAAAATTAATTTAACACCTGTTTTTTTGCTGATTGGGATATGAAATAATTCAGAGCAGAAGAGGGTTAATTATTCTGTAGTTTGTTGGAAACAATAATTAATAGTAATGTATAGTACTTATTATATTGTTCTGTTTTGTTTTAAACTCATAATGTTACTTTATTCTAAAGGTACAGGATGGTGTGTTTCCTTTGCTTTACCTACCGCTCACGTTATAAGCTTTTACTCAATCATTAACATCAATACTTAGTACAGAAGACAAGCATGTACCTTCTCTATACAGTCTCTTTTTAAATCTTCAAAGCAACAATTACCCCAGCAGTACATTAATTATATTATGTAACAATCACTTAGCAGAACATTAGTTATACAAAATATTCTGACAGCACTTTAATAGACTATTTCTGAGTTGCCTTTTGACTCTGTGTCAAAACAAGTCTACATGTGAAACCATTCACATACGAAAATGAGTTCTGCCTACAAGTTCATTTTCATGTAAATCAAACTCGTTTTCATAAGAAAGGTTTTGCACAAGGACTCATTTTGAAACAGAGGCACAAGGGAACTTGGAAATGGTCTATTTGGTACTCTTGAAAATGATAGTGGAGCTCCTGCACGCCAAAGGCGTGCGAGCAGAGCCCCATACCTTAGAAATGTGGTAACCCATCGATCTGAAAAATTTTGGTTGTCACGTGACTGTCCGTACGTACATACGGCCGTCCGTACACCAAGACCTTGAAAACTAAGAGTAGCACCATTACCATAGCTACATCTTTGATTTTGTGTCCCCGCCATTGCTAATTGACAGCTGTCAAAACAAGCTATAAGCTGACCAGTATCAGGTGACTATATCGCGGGCTCAAGTTTAGAGCTCATTGAGGTTGCGTGTTTTTTTAAAGTTGACCGCTGACCAGTTACTGGTGTGCCGATTGGATCGCGGGCTCAAGTCACGTTATTTCTCTGAGGGAGAAGGAAGGAGTACTTGCAAAGGCAAAATTTCGGCGCAAACTAACCCCTGGCGCATTGTTGACTTTTCTTTTGACAAATTCCTTGTACAATGGTCTCTTGGAAAGTCCCTAATATATTGCGTACGTAATTTCTACAATCTTGGTTAGGATTGTTGGGTATAGTTTGTTAAAATTTAATTGGAAAAAATAGCAAAACCATACGCTGAACAATTACACGCTCACAATTGATCATTTTTTGAGTTTCTGATCCAAGAAAAAAATAATTCTCTCTTTCCTTTATCGTCAGTTATTGCAATCAGGAGCTCCGCTTTTAGGCTTTGCTAAATCTATATATTAAACAATACCTGCTGTATTCTTGTTATAGTGGCCTTGAAGGTATTAACGGGAAATCTAGAAAAGGACAATAAATAAATTTATTGTAGTTTGCAGTTGAACCTTTCCACAATGGCCTACTCGGGAACAAAGGTAAGTGGCCATAATAGAGAGGTGTCCATTATGGGGAGGTACAGCAGGGGTGTAACATGACACAGACCGTTTTTGGGGGTGCAACTTTTTTTGTCTTAAAGAAAATGCTTATTTTAGCTTACAAATACTTAACGCATTCAAACTATATCAATGAATAAGACAGAAACTAGACAGAAAGAGAGACCAATGGTGTGTGGTCGGATCAAGTTTGGTAACCTTTTTACCATAAAAAATGGGGTTTTGCTTACACTGTTCATCAGTCACTGATTAAGTGGTCATTGTTGACAGGTTATTTTGGCAGTTGGTACCCATTTTAGATGCAGTTGTGGAGAGGCGGCCATTGTAGAGAAGTTAAAATAAGAGAGAGTGTATGGACTGTCAGCTGGGACCAAAAGAGTGGCTGCTGTAGAGAGGTGGCCTTTAGTGAAGATTCAGCTGTTTTAACTGGGTTTTATATACCAATTTTTTTAACCAAAGGACCATGTTGTTCATATAGTGTGATCATCTGGGTGAGGGTAGTTCTGAAAAGAACTGTTGTTGGTGACTCACATTTTGACAATCTGAGTAGAGGTCATCTTCAGAGTCAAGGTCAATGTCAGTCACCAAGAGCAGTTCTTTTAAGAACTAACCCTAACCTGGTCAATCACACTATAGATATGAACCACTGATACTCCTGGGTTCAAACCATTCACTAAAGGACCATGTTGTTGTTAGGTAAGTTTGCATACAAGCCAAGAGGTGCATCAGGCTGGAGCTTATCCTGGTTTCTGTAGCATGAAGTGACCAAGAGTATGTCCCCCCTGGATGGGATGCTAGTCCATTACAGGGTTAATCCCCAGCACTAAATTCACCATTACCCATTTATACACCTGGGTGGACAGAGGCACTGTGAGAGTTAAGTGTTTGCCAAAGAACACAACACAATGTCCCCGGCTAAGGCTAGAACCCACACCACTTGATTCAGCGACGAGCGCACTAACCATGAGGCAACCACACCTCCACAATGTTGTTATTGACAGTATTTTAAATACAGTTGAACCACTATTTTGTCTTGGGGTAAACAAAAAATAGTTTGAAATAGTGGGAGTTCAAACTAGCTGATAATAAATGACAGACAGGCAAACCAAAGGGAAATGGGTTTGAGTTTGAAATAGCAGGTCCAGCTGTTCAGGCATACAAGGTTCAACTGTTTTACCTTCTGAACCAGTGCACAAGATACTGATGCTCCCCATCTGTTAGAGAAGACACTTGTCGTAGAAGGTGAGCAAAGATTACGTAAGTTGAGGATTTGTTGAACTGAGGATTCTGAAATGATAAAAATAGTGTTGCACGTACTTCAAAGGACTCGAAAAGTGGTTTGTGTGACTTAAACGTATTAATCCTGCTAAACTAGACTCACATAATATTTTTCCTTAAGGTGGCTTATTGTACTATGAACGGTTTTGAGAGATGTTTTTGTAAAATGTTCCAAGATGTTTTTCCATGCTTTGATCTGTCTGCCAGTACTGTCTGTAACCATCAAATGCATCATTTTAACAATACACTGTGTAATAGCTCAAAATCTGTCTCATTCTGTGCTCATTGATTTTTAGTAATGACATGCATTTGGAAGACAGCACATTATTACCTGTAAAAGGATTGTGTATGCTCTAAGATCATCTTTTGTTCTTTGTCTGTACAAGGTGAGAAAACAAACCAAAATCAATGATTTTAATTTTTATTATATAAAAGACTGTTTGACCAGAGTTCACATGGTATGTTTGTCTATACCATAATCAACTTTTTGAGTGATTGAAAAATTTAAGATGACTGTGCAATTCCTAAGTTAATACACATTCCTACACAACATACTTATATTCAAGCTACTGCTTGAAAGCCACTTGCTATGATGTAATAAGTTGTGTAGATCACAAAAGATGTAAATTCATTAGATGTTACCTTTTGATGTCTTGCAACAGGCTATTTACCACAGACTTGAGAACATTCTTGTGCACATCTTGAGGCTAAATTATAAAATCAAAAAGGATATCAAAAAGGATATACTAAGAAAAAGGAAAAAAGGCTAATATGTACAACATGAAAGAACTCTATGAAAAGATGTGTCATGTAGAAGGTAATGAGAATCAGAAACCAAAGATCAGCTGTTTCAGATACTATTTCATTCAAAATGGTTTAAGTGACATCCTTAAAGGAACTCAGTCACAGTGTTTTGGTGATGTACAAGATAGAAAAGATAAGATAGACAGAAAAACACTACAGAACGAGATAATAATAAACCATAAAGGAACAAGGATATCTAAGGATGGAGGAGATTAACACAGATTACAAACGACGAACTTAAAAAATTTAGATGCGCAAACCATGACATAGCCCAGTGAAGGCAAATTTCTCACTGCATGCCATGTTCACTGTGCAAGTGTCTACAGCTGCCATAATGCAAGCAAACAAATGCAAACTGTAATGAAAAAGGTTATTTAGATTACCACTGTCTTGACACTTCAAGTGATAACATTCAGAGCATTGTTCTTAGCCATGGCTTATAATGGTTTCATGGTTTTCATGTGAGAACTAAGCATAGTCAGATCATCACTTTAAATATTCTTAACTATATTTATGTTGGGTAGACTAGAGGCTTTTTTAATTTCCTCATTTTTTTTAATATACAGTTGCAAAGATCCAGCCTTCAAAAATAAGCACTGTTATACAAATAGCCCTACTGTAGGTTGATTAACCTTTTGCCAGGGCAATATAATTCTGTACTCAAAATGCAAATATAATAAACCACTGCATGAACATATTTTAATTAAAATTACAATTACCAGAGTAAGGACAGTTTCATATGTTATTCTGACAAAGTCATGATCAATACCACTTTCACCAAATTCATCAGCCTTATAGTCATCTTTTCTCTGCAATAAATAAATTCAAGTACAACAGAAGTTTATTACACACATGTGTTACTAGTAAAATATTATAACTGCAACATTCGTGAAAACTGTGTAGTCAAATGCCAGGATGGGAACCTCCAAGGACCAATGTAAATAGTGAAGGTCAAAGAACACGCAACACAGAAGGTGACTCTAGTAGAAGGAAAGTTACATCAGATTATACATCAAGATGATCCCTAGTGGGACAAAGGCCAGGGGCCCACTTCTTGAAGGTCCCAAAAAGTTTTTGTACCTGAAAAGTCGTAGCAAAATCTCAAACCTTATGTCTTCAGAGCTATTTCATGCACATATTCTTAATATGAACAGAGGTTCTTTTCATACAAGAAGTCTCAGGCGCATACATCTATCTGTCTTAAATACTGATTAACTAAAAATCGCTTTGCCGGCCCGAAAAGTTTGCAGGCTTTTGAGAAATGGCCCCTGATCTCACAAGTTGCACATCAGAAATGAACTTGGAGTAAGTAAATAAGTTATTTGTATTTGCCATACCATGAATACAGCCGTCATCTCAGAAAAAGAATCAAATGTTGTTGTCAAAAATTGAAGAAGAGTTTGATAGTCTCCTGTAGCCAAAGCTGTCCTCATGTCATTTCTGAAATTTAGAAATTTCCCAACTGTTATTTATATTAGTCTTATATGTTCATATTTAGTCAAATATTAAGTCAAAAGAACATGAAATCAATAGCAGATTTGCATGTTGTCGTCATTTGACTACAACTACCAGAATTTGTTTTGTTTTTTCTTTATTATCTAAATTTTGTATTCCCAGTGGGGTTTAAATAACAATCGCCCTAATTAGCATAAGGAAGAGTTAAAGTGAAGGATTCTGGAAGTTGTCATCAAATACGCCATCACGCAAATCGCTTATTAAAAACCTAAATTTGTGTAGCTTATCATATACCTGCCATTATTCAAATCCTTTTGATACAAGAATGTATTTTCTCCCAACTAGCCGCCGATGCGGTATTGCTGTCTCGACATTGCATTTAGTTTATAATATTAAGTTAGAGTAGTCTTGGATTCAAAAGAAATTTAAGGCATTAAGCATATTGCTCATGATCAAACTGGAACAAGTCTGCATTTAAATGTAGAGCCCTGTGAGCATATGCATGTATTCATGACCTGGCTAAGCAACATTTAACAGCTGGTCCTGCAGCTGCTGTGACTTCCACATGCTATCTTCTAGAGAGAAAACGTGACCTAACAAGGCAGCAGAAAAGGAATACAATGTATGTGCAACTTAGCATAACTCCACGTCAAATAAAGTATCTTATCTTGTCTTATCTTGTCTAATCTTATCAGAACACATCCAGATGAAGCCTTGTATTTTGTGTGCTAACCTTCAGTAACATTATTAGTCCATTGAAAGTACTATGACTTGTATACAAAATTTAAATATGTCATTCAGAAACTGAATTCTCCAGAAAATGTGAGGTACATGTAGATGCAGGGCTCAAAAAATAGTGCTGCCCACTCGTCCAGGACAAGTAGATTTTCCTGCCAGCCAAGAAACAATTCACTCTAACTTGCCCAATGGGTAAGGGGCCAGACAAGTCTTCTGCCAGCTAAATTAAAATATAGTAAACTAATACTTGCCCAGTGCAAGCAAAATTTGGGAGGTGCTTGTTAGAAGGCCAAGCAGGAAGTGAAGCTTTTTCGGACCCTCTAGATAGCAAACAATTTGTAGCAGGTGAAGAGGAACATTCACTACCTTCCAAAATAGAGAGGGACATCAGTATTTCCGCCAGAGCCCGCCATTGCGGAAATCCCGCATTACAATCAGAGATGACCCCCAGAAAAACGAAAAAAGGGCCAATTTGGCCCTTTCCATTTACAAGACTGCAGGCTTAACACAGGCATAATATTTTAAAAGTCATCCAGGGCTCAAAATTGTGATCGATACCGTTGCCAATGCAACTAACATTTAATCCTTGGCGACCAAAAATTCTGGTTTAGTCGCCATAATACGGCATAATGGAGACTACATTTCTCTGTGTTGGCAATCAGTAATGGTTATTTTGTCACACATTATGACCTAGAAAATCATATTGAAAGATCTTTGCTTCTAAAACATTCAGCATAAGAAAAGTCAATCCGTGCTTTTGCTTTGCTGTATTGATTCTCTCATATCAGAAAACTTCCAAATGGCTGAACGTGTTTGAAATCGCCCTATAATGCATTGCAAACCCTTGATCATTGACTACGTCATGTTCTCTTGTAATGCACGGATCCTTCATACTAGTATCTGTTTCAAAAGAAATTTTATCGAGTAGAAACACTTCAAAAAGCACTAACTATAAATTTTATCATAGATCCTAATAAACTGCTTTATTTTCCTTGGTACCCTGATGCATTTTTTCATTCTGTAGCTTTCAATTTATTGGCCCCTTTCCTAAAATATTGGCCCTAAAAAAGATCTTAAGGGGCCACTTTGGCCCTCAAGTAAAATTTTCTGGCTGAAACACTGGGACATTATTTTTACACTTTGTCTTTGACTAGATGAAATTAGCCTAAGGCCACTTTACTTTCTCCTGAGTGACTATTAGAATTCAAGGAACCTGGCCTCTACACTATTAAGTATTGGAGTTGAGTTTTAGCCATGGCACATAGCCAATGATCCAACAAAGTTCTCACTCTCCTAAACTTCCACCTACAATATAATGTGTTTCTATGACTCCATGGAGACACTGGAAATATTTTCTGTTTCTTCAACAGCAATTTGATAACTGAAATGTAAATCAATCCTGCTTTACACTGAAATAAACATACACCTGTAGAGTCCAATACATACATGTATGATAATAAATTCCTGTCTTAGAAATTTCTAGTGCTACCTGCAGGTTAAAACTTAAAAATGACTAATGGATCTTAAAGTAGAGTACATTAAACTCACATGTATTTAAATTCCTATTTTATTTTTATTTTACTTCAGACCAGTGAAAAGAATTCAAGCAAAAAAGTGATAACAATCTGAACATATTAACCATTCTAAAATTCAAAACCATATTTATATTCTTTTTCAAGGTGAAACACGTGACAATTTAGGAATAAAGACAATCATATTTATTCTAGAAAAATATAAAACACGTTCACAGTTTATTGTAAGAAATACCTTCGATTGAAACTGTAGTTTTAAATAAACAATACTACATGATGTAAATATTTCTCCCTTCGCCCCACGATCGTGAATACTACAGTTTGATCAACTTAAGCTTAATTTATTATCATTAATTTTTCTTCGCTTTCAGATCGCCTGTATTAGGGACAATGCAAGCCTTAAGGGGTCACAAGCGATTTCAATCGCTTAATCTTTTCGTCACGATCAATGAAAGAAACAAAAGTGTTAAATGAAGCTGGTGAGTGCTAACTTTTGTCTGAGTGCTTGTAAAACCACAAAGCATGCATGACCTCATATACCACACAACAAGGAAATGATTCAATTTACCTTAGCGACAGCGCGTTGTCGTATCGTATCTTCTTCTGCGGCTCTTTCTCCGGCTCATTTCTTGAACGACTGCTACGACGAACAACCACTTCACTGTCCGACGAAGTCGCTTCAAGCCGTTGATGTTGCGATTTCGATACTGACAGAAGTTTGCATTCGCCATCTTCAGGATCTTGTTTCAACAGCAAGCTTCGTTTCTCTTTACCTCGATGCAAAAGAGCCGTCCTTTTCTTGTCAGATATCGCAGGTCTTGAAGTTTGCCTTGAAGAAGAGACTCGTTTGCTTTCCTCGTTATCAGAAAGCACGTCCCCAGTAGAATTATTCGCACGGTTACTAGCTTCCATTGCATTTGTGTTGCTGAGGTTACGAGCGAAGCGTGATGAATTTGGTACCCTTGAGTTCAAGGTTTTCACATTCCCTGACCCCGTATCCAAGTTTGTAGCCTCTGTTGTCACGGTTGTCCCTTTCGTAGGTCTCTTTAAGTTGTTCAAAACAGGCCTATCGCTGCGTGGAGACAGCGACGGAGAGAGCTTGTTTGAACTCTCTCCCATGTCGCCGACATTCTCGCTACCTCCTTCGATTTCTTCGCGCGTCGAGCTTGGAGAGCCGGAATTTCGATGCCGTGAAGTGAAAAGATTTGCCAAACCACCTAATCTTCTCCCGGGACGCGGCCGTTCTGGATGACTGTTCTGTAACAGCACACATAATTAATCATTACGACGCGAACAGTGAAATAAAATTAAGAAAATGACACAGACAACTCACGACAGTTGTGACTCGCACTTCCTCCTGATCTTCATTCGGATTGAAGAGAGGGTTCTTTATCGGCGGTAGCAGGCGAGTGGAAGGGTTTTTAGCACCACCACCGGACATATCTTCTACTTAATCATCCATCTGAAAATCTCCCAACAGCACCGATCCAAACCACGGATAAAAAAAACTAAGGAATATGTGAAGATAACTTCAGCACCGTGCATAACATCCGACAGCCATTTTTTTGTTTTTAATTGGCATGAGTGGGTGCGCTCGACCGTGGTATGACACTACAATGTGATTGGTTGGTCACCGGGATGTAAGATGCAATTGGTTGAAGAGGAACTTTTCAGAGACTTGCTTACAACAGGTGTAATAGTTCTCGTCAACAATTTAATCAATATTTCATATCCCACTACTCAATTTTTTTCTCCCTTACCTACAGAATAAACGTAATTACCGACAATTTTACATTATCCGCACAGCTCTGAGAAAACAAGAAAATTTTTCATCCAGAAATTTCCTCGATCACTTCAGCTTTTCCTTGCATGTTTGATTGTCAAGGAAGTTTGACATACTGATGTCGAGTTCATATTTCTAGCCACAGGATATTAGATTTCGTCGCTTTATATTTTCAAAGCAAAAATAAACATTTGCAGGATGGGCGACTGAAATTGACTCCAACCATCTGCAACTTTTTAGTTCATTCCAGTCTTGCGATGAAACCAAGTGGCCCCAGTTACTTTTCTTTCTCATGAAACGAGCCTCCAATCCATATGCTACAATCAAAGACATTTATCAGCTTAATACATCACAACTTGTGACGGAAGTTTGTCAAACAGGGAAACAAAGAAAAAAATTCTCGAAATTTTTACGACCTGAGTTGAAATTTTTAAAATATTCAAAAAATTTCCAGACTAAATGTTGGTTGTCCCTGTAAGTTGTTGTTGCTTGGGTGATTCAAGCGAGGGAATAATTTACCCTCATTCCGTCATTTAATGAACTTCGTCGATCAGTTGCTATAGATGTTTACGTGGTGCCTTCCTCAAAGCTGTCTTGTTAAAATCAATACCGAACGAAATGTTTGCTTTGGAGCTATGCCAGACGGACTGTCGAAGCTCTAAAAAAAGAGTTGGTCCATAATGCAAATGATAAATTTAGCATAATAATGACAGCTAGACCATCTTTACGTTTCCGTGATGGAAATGTATAAAAATATAATTAGTAGTTCTTATACGTCTGGAGAATTGATAGATAAAACAAGGATAGAAGTTAATTAATAATAGGTGATGTTATCACGATTTTTATAATTTTGAAGGGCGCTAGCGCTTAATAACCCGCCACCTTTAGATAACGAGATGAAACGAGATGAAACGAGAAAAAGAAACTGTCAACGATTATCATTAAAATTTCATGGCAATTAACAGTTAGCTGGCAACGAATAAAAATTAGCGGTCAAACTGTACTGAAAGAGCTGACATATATTTTTCGTTAATTATCATGTTATTTGTGTGGGCGATTTGCCCGTCCGGTTACGTAACGCTCGACAAGTGTTACCGTTTTTGTAGAAACATCACTGTTGCTATGAAGTCATTATGTGTACGTTTTATTTCATGTCACATGATTCTCCCTCTCAGTGGGTTACCAGTGGAGATGGCACGCAATGTGAGACATCTGTATCCGGGGGAAGAGGGCTGCCATATGAAAAGGTCGGGGAAGCTCGTCGGATAATTTGAATTAAACCCCTAAAGGAGACCAATCTGGGTGTGTTTCGAACTTTAGGTACCACTAAAACGTAATATGCTCGATTACCAGCCGCTATTCAAGAAAGGAGCCCGCGCTAGTAGACAGCTAAAAATAGTGGCGTTTTGTCATCAAGACCCTAAGTGAGACCAGAATTCTTGATTTATACCCCTAAGCGAGGCGACGAGCATTCCCTACCTTTTCATATGGGAGTTCCCCCCCCCCCCCCCCCCCCCCCCCCCCCCCCGCCCCACACAGCCCGCTCCCG
>Ga0126338_10000553_pt1 | contig 20660 bp, 16 predicted proteins | sample OrbCmetagenome_2_FD_92529 | JGI IMG/M metagenome (GOLD analysis project Ga0126338, IMG submission 92529) | Coral microbial communities from Petempiche,Puerto Morelos, Mexico - Orbicella C C metagenome | ecosystem: Host-associated > Invertebrates > Cnidaria > Coral | place: Petempiche,Puerto... | reverse complement strand
TTTGGTAGCGCTACAGTTGCAATGCAATGCACATTCCAAAGCAGTCCTTGATGATTCTTTTCTTACTGTAGACATCACATCACTTGATCAACACAAACTCTATTATTGCACCATCAGTCGTAGTCGTTGTCTCCGATGACGTAATGGTCTTAGTTTGGAACTTTCTTCGGGATATGTATGGGCAGGAAGATACGAACACTAAACTCTATCTCGGGATTGAAAACGCGACAGAAAATTGGCGTTACTTTCGATTCTCACCAAATTTGGACAGTGGGATGATCTCATCATTAGTCAATTACAGGCCATTTTTCAGCTCTTTTCGTCATATCCCCCCCTTGGGAGAATTTTGTCAAGTTAGCTAATTTAGTATGCAAGCCACCGTAATGGTGGTCGCCGTCGGCGAAGTGTTTATTTGCTCAAAATTGGGGCAAAATCTTTCGGAGATGGAAGTCAGGACATTTGTAAGGATACAGAAAGTAATTTGGGAGCAGTTGCTGGCTTCTAAGGCTGAATTTATTCAGAAGTAAGCTGTATTTTCATTTTCGTGTCGAAAGCCACGTGGTGAAATATTATCGGCTTGTTATGCTCTCCTGTTCTGTTTTTTCTCTTGGTCTTTTTTGTAGCCCACCAAGGCCATTCTTTCGTCTAAATCAGTTGAAAAAAGTTCGAAAAAGATGTTCCCATTCAAGTTTAAGCTCTCAGGCGATAATTCTGGAGTTTTTTGGCCGAAACGTCAGCTTTGTTATGTTCGTGTTTTTCGGTTGCTATGGGCGACCATGGCTTCCTTTGTTAGGTCGAGTCTGGGAAGTGAGATCACAAAAAAAATTCTAAGTAATTCTGGTTTTGTTCGATTTCGCTGAAATTTTAACACGATAAAGCTGGATTGTTAAGGAATAGATTTACTTTCTGCCGATGTGTGGTAGCTATTAACGCTGAAGTGATATATCGCTTCGAACTCAGGGTTTTCAAGAGATTTTTTTGGAACGTGTGGGTTCGGCATGATTTTGTAATTGGAGGTTTTTGTTGACCCCGAAGGAAAAAATATCCGGAAAAGGTCATTTCATCGACGATTCAAACGAATATAAATATGTATGTATGTATGTATGTTCCGAGCTAAATTTCTGGGGAAAAAATATAATTTTTGACGAGTGCTGGGTTTTTAATTTTCTCCCGCGAAAGTCAGGACCTGAGATGAGTTAAATTAACAACAGCTTTCTTTCTTAAAACTCACGATCAAATTTAATTGTTTTTTCCCTTGAGTAAAGGGCTAGCAAAGAAGTCACACGAGTCACATAATTCAAGAATTGCGTTATCCACGGCTATCTTTAGTATGGTGGTTATTTTCCTACTAATGACATAATCCTTGTGTGTTCTGGCAAGTTCTTTGCTTGGCTTGCAAATATTTAATTTTCCTTCCGATTTATCACCTCGCTGTGATGAAACAGCCAAAGAATTTCCTTCATTTGCCTAAAATCACAAGAAATACTCGCAAAATTGCAAATAAATTAATGACCATCGCTTCTGGCGAAATAAACTTGCAAAGTAAACACAATCTCATTTGTCACCTATCAAAAGTGAAAGCTGCAACTTCAACGCATTCCATGGCTGACGTAATACCTTTTTTAGCGTATTTATTATTCTGTTTGAATCTAACGTTTCGATAAAACCAAAAGAAGATATATTTTACCCACAACATAGAAAACAATATCCGTGAAATTGTCCGTGTATTAATGTTTTAACAGCTTTTAGCGAATAAACATCACACGTTGCATTACTCAAAATTTGGCCAAGAGGAAGTTTGGGTCTGGTCACCGACAAAAAAAAAAAAAATAATAATAATAAACCAAGGGTAGATTATGAACCGTGCTCGGCCCATGGCCGCGCAGTTAATAAACTTGTCTTTCAAAGCTATGTTTGTGTTACAAGTGTTGAAAAAGGTTTCAAAATTATAGCCAAATCAGGATTGATTTAAGATTTTAACCACACTCAGTGTGGCAAAATACTATCAAGTGCACAAATTGAAGCAATCCGGTTTTTAATTTTGGAAGTCATTAGAAGATTGCTCTAGTCAATATTAACAGTATTTTTTAACCATGACTAACCATTCAATAAATGCTGTTAAATGACTTTGCAAACTTACAATAAGATGTGATTAACCACTAAATATCTCTTTATTGCTGAAGGACTTCCATTAATCTGTCACATGAGGTCTCCCATGAGAGCTCAAAATGAAGACCTTGTGTTACTGTTTATTCTTATTTCTCTGTTAACTACAGAAATGTCATATGTTTTAATTCTAACTGTTGATTTAACACAACATGTTTTACCATTAGCTGTTGAAATACCTGAACTATAGGTGTTTAATGTTAGAGAGGTCAAGAGATGCAATCTCATTTAGCCTTCTTGTTGGCATAATTAACTACTAATAGCCGTTATTGTTTCATAGGTTTCATGTTAGTATGTTGTGATAAGGTTTTAGCATAGTTAATTCATCCAGGGAAAACTTCATGATTCTATTGGGGCACTTATTCATAAACATTTTCTTAATCAAGAAAAGGCACCTACCACTAATCAAGGAAATGTGGTGAATCATGTTTTTATGTATGTACCTACCAGCAATTAATATTTTTTCCATACAATCATATTTTTGCTCTCACAGAAAAGTTACTTTTTGAACAGATGCAGCCTTCGTGAGGGCTGATTGCAAAATATCCTGTCTAGTATCTTTTCAGCAACAAAACACAAACCATGAGGAAAACTCATTATTATGTTGTCTTTATTTTCTGCAGATCCTGTGGACATTCTCCATCTACCTGGAGTCAGTAGCCATCTTGCCGCAGTTGTTCATGATTTCCAAGACTGGTGAGGCAGAGACCATCACCAGCCACTACTTGTTTGCACTGGGTGCCTACCGTGCCTTGTACATCGTCAACTGGATCTACCGCTACTATTTTGAGGGATTCTATGACTTTATTGCCATTGTAGCTGGATGTGTCCAAACAGCGTTATACTGTGACTTTTTCTACTTGTACATTACAAAAGGTGATGAAAAGTTAACATGCAGTTAAAATATTGTTTGATGGACATAGAGTATGACAGCAAGAATAGTTCTTGTTGGTAATATGCTCTACTTGAATTACTCGTAAAGTATCAAGATCTTGGCCACTTTACAGTGTAGGCGAGTGTGTTAGGGGCACTAGTATTGTATCAGGCTTGAGAAATTATTTAAAGGAGAAGGTCACTCCAAAAACTTTACTTTTTTTGTCTTCGCCTATAGCAAGTAAACATTAAGCTTTTCCACTCACCAAAGTTTTAGCCTCTGAAGTGCCTGCTATCCTGAATAAATTCATCTTGAAAGAAGTGACTTCAGAGGCCACCATTTTAAAACTATTTTGGCAGCCAGGCCATGTTTATGTGACATCATTCGTCCTACTCGAAATTGGTGGGAACAAGAAAAACCTGCAACTGCCTTGGCTTCAAAACATGTTTTTCCCAAGCGATTAACCACTTCACTATCTTCAATGCTAGTGACTCAGTGTTTGGAGCATGTGTGGCTCAAAATAATATGGCTCAGGGGCAACCATAACCCAGAATGGTAGCAAAAAGGCTTGGAAGCCATTTGGACAAAATCTCTTGGATGGAAAAAAGTCACGAAAACGCAGCCTAGCTGCTGAGTACTGTTCATTATGGTGGCAACGATGTTTGAATTTTGGGCTTCTTTGGAGACAAATTTCATAAGGAAAACCCGCACTTAAGAAGTTGAAACTTTGGTGAGTGGCTTAAGTTAGTGCAAGGTTTTCATTAGGATTGACAAAAAATAAACGTTTTTTGGAGTGACCTTCTCCTTTAAAAAGTGTTCATCCAAAACTTTCTAGTGAACATAAGCTGCCACCCTCAGAGGTGGATTTGAGGACAAAATTCAAACACATTTAAGGTGTATATATCTGCAATTTTTAGTGCATTTTACCTTTGTAACTATTACAGGGGTTTCATTAAGGGCTGGGTACCAGGCAAATCGACCAGTCGTGAGGATGATTTTGCCTGCCTAGTTGGACCATCTAGAAGAAAGTGTTTCTTCTGGTAGAAGTTTAGTTCAAACAGTTTGCTCACCTGTGAAGACGTTAATGAAACCCTGGCTATCAATCCAGTAATGCTCACTAAAAGTAGATGCCCATGAACACCTGGATGGCCATCTTACTAAAAACCTGACATCCCAAGTAGACGATTTTCTTCCTTTTTCTCCCCACGTGGCTGCATCACAATATATCAATTGTTAATAAAGTGGAACCTCCGGTTACGACCACGTCTCCTCAACAGCCAGTTTTCCAAAATATAAAAAGTTTCCCGGTCAAATCACTATGTTTGGAACCTCTTGTAAGTGACAGCGCCCACTTTTTAAACTCCCATAAGCAACCACTTGAGTGAAAATTGGATAATAAGGTGTTGTATTCCTGGGTAGTACAGGTTTTTTTCTTGAAATCGATTTTTCACATGAATAAAACATTGAAAATTTAAAGATAAAATGCACATATGTTGTACTCTAGCAGTCTTAAAAGAGATGACCTAAATGTCTTGAAATTGCCATATGCTAATGAGGCGAAATTTTGACCCAATATGTTCTAAGCTCTGGTAAGCGACCACCTCCCGTAAATGACCACATAGGCTTGACATTTTGGGTGGTCGCTTATGGGAGGTTCGACTGTTTTTCAGGAAATAACTTGTTGGTCACTCTTGTTTGTTTTTGCAGTTCTCAAGGGAAAGTCTCTGAAGTTACCAGCTTAATTTGACAAGACTTCAAGAGACCAGTGGTTCATTGGAGGAAGATGTTTGTCAAACTACTTGCCAGCAAGCATATCTCTAAAATTAACACTGCCATTTTTATCTCTGAATGAAGCATCTAAGCTTTTTAACCCGTTCACAAGATTTCATGTAGGTATTGGAACATTGTGCTAAATATTTAACTTGAGCTAATTAATATGTGAATTATTCTTTTAGTGTAAGTTTGGCCCACATTTGGCCAGTGTGGTTATGTGGTCATTGGCAGTTAGGTTTTTTTGTAGTGTGTAGTCTTAAGTTTTGTCTGAAATGAACTTAACAGTGTTAGAAACATAATAGTATTGAATCCTGAAATTCAGAGGTTATTGAAACATAATTGCATATTTACTGCTGGAGTTTTTCTTTGCGTGTTCATAAAATTAATGATTCAGACAATTTACAAAGGTTCTTTCATGTCAGTTAAAATTTGTTTTACTTCTCATTGCCAACCGTAACTGCTTTGCTTCATTGACTTCCTGTCTGACCTAGTAGTATGAAACTACACATCAAGGTTAGTCAGAGCCAAAGTGCATGGCATTAGGCAGTACCTCTGATGCAGTGTTTTAATGAAAAATTGTGCAATTTATGAATTCCATTCTGCAAACTACTACGGCCATGGATCAGAGCTTAAATGGGAGTGTATTTTTTCACACCTTGTTATAAAGGAACAGGACAAGCTTAGGGTATTCTGGAAAGTAACAGCTACTTTAACTATTTTGTAGTACTCATAATAATTATTATGTACAATGAGAGCAGTTAAAAGTTTAAAATTATTGTGATTCCTTCCATGGTTGTTTTCTTTGGAAATACCTTTCATGCTTACTTTAAGTTAGTGAGATATTATGAGTTTAAATATGTATGAGCAATTTTTTTTAAGTTGGATGCTATTAATGTTAAATATTAATATTACAGTTTTATTAATATTTAATGTTATTAAATAACTTAAGATGTTTTGCTTTCCCAAGCATTGTTCCTTGTTGTTATTTCTAGAATTTACCAAGGGTATAACATGCATGGAATCATTACATATGTCCGCCTCTCATCTCTCTCCAAGACTGCAGCTGTTAATGCTGTGATTACATCAGCATTAAAATGCCTAGTGTTTTTTCCCTTAAGTCGTTTTAGCTCATTTTCATTAATTTCTCATTCACATTAATATTGCTTTGTGATGGCTAAATTATTCCTCACCCTAGCTCACTTTCAATATTGTGTATCAACAACCTCACATTTTGAGAGTCAAGAACCTACAAACAAGTAGATGGGAGAATCCACGAACAAAAATATTAACGTAGAAAATGACAACGTACTGCCACTCAGAGAACTTCCTCTTCCACACGTGTGAGCTCCACTGTCATCCCAAGAGATAATTAATTTGATGTAAGTCTCCCTTCCTCCTATTAAATGCATGGTTGAACCATGCACTTTATGGGGATTTACTGTGAAAAGGAAGAACGTCCTCAGACAGTATGGGGAGTTAAGAGGTGTCACAGCTTCTGGTAATCTTTTGATGAATAAAAACACCTGTGTACAACTTGAGAGACGGGTTTTGATGTCGATATTTTATTCTTGAAAATGTGAAATACATACATGTGCCTCAAAATGCTGAGTGCTGCTGATGATAAGTGACAGCCTGTCAAAGTTAGTGCTTGATTGAATTAATGGGGTCTAATGGAGTCGTATGGAAGTCTATCAAAGCAAAATAAGACTTTTAGAAGTCTTGGGTAGCCAGAATGTCTCATTTCAATCCTGACCTCGCTCTGGCCTGTTCCAGGCATGTAATAAGTTGGGAACAGTGAGAAAATCAGTAAGAGAAAATAAGGCAAGTTTTTTTTGCTGGATACACTATCTCTTTTAAGGCATAGCTTCCCCAGTATGTCGCACCTCAAATCACCCTGTCGTTGTTGCTTTCTTTTTGGGGGTGGGAGGATATTGGGTGTGAACTGAAGGCGGAGAGACGTACAATCAGGGACAAAAGTCTTCAAACAGTTCAGGAAATCAAACTCTTTCTAACAAAGAACCGTGCTTCCCATGACGAAGAAACTTCAACATCTTTTTCGTCGATAGCCAAACCCCCCTGCTCCCAATAAATGTTGAAACGGGCTTTATCTTGAGTTCGTCGAGATCGTAAGCAAAAGAATCAACCGCAGGGGATTTAAAAAAGCTCAAACGTAAGGGACTGGCTCTGGAGAAAGACAAAACTAGGGGCTCTGTCAAATCTGTGGACTTCTTTCCCCGTCTCTCGAGAAACGGAAAATTCCCAAGGTGATGGCATAAGGGGAGGGGACTAAAAAGCGTCCTTTTCTCCAAAGAAAACAAAGGACAGACTAGCTTTGATGAGACTGTCATGTGGTTACAACATTGAGAAGGGGGACCAAATATGAGGAGTAAAGATTGGACAAATTACGTTTGAAAAGAAAATAACTGTTTTTGAGCAGTGTCTCAACTACTTTTCTCCCTGACTGTAGCTTTTCTCCCTGTATGCAAGCGCCCATTTAAATTTAAGGCTTCTTTCCATATGATCTCTGAGATCGCTGCGATCTTTGTGATCGTTACAGAAAAATTACGACCTGGCCTTACGACTACCGGTTTGCAAACGATCGCTACGATGGCTGAAGTTTTTGCGGCAGTGATCGTAGTGATCATATGGAAAGTCAAACCAGCCTTAAGCGCAGTTTCTGGCCGAACAGTAGCAATCGATCTTGTCTTGACGAATTTGGCGGTGGTGCTGGCGGTGGGGGTGGTTCTACGACTCATGAAGACTCCCACCGGACTAGCTAATAAATTAAATGAATTTTTCACTTCTGTTGGCAGCGTTACTGCTCAAAAAGCCGCAAGTGATCTGGCTTCACACCATGGGCTAAATCTGACTTTTGAAGCGCCAGTTCCTCTTTCTACCTCCTCCAACAGCATTGCAGAATTGTTCAAACTTTATGAAGTCACCAAAAGTCAGGTGGAAAGTGTGATCAGAAGTTTACCATCTAACAAGGCTCCAGGAATGGACAAAATAACGCCTACAATTTTAAAAGACAGTCTTCTACACTTTCGACAGTTACCCGCATTGTGAACAATTCTTTTACAACCAACACGTTTGCACGTGCATGGAAAACAGCAGAAAACACACCTATCCTTAAAAGTGAAGACCCTGAAGTCCCTAACAATTATCGTTCCATCTCTTTATTGCCAATAATCTCAAAGATCACTGAAAGACTGATACATGGACAACTTATGGAGTACCTATCTATGAATGTTATCTTGGCGGTAAACCAGAGTGGAAACAGAAAGTATCATTCAACAGGAACAGCTTTGCTGAACGTCACGGATCAGTTACTTCAAGCTATGGACTGCAAGAAAGTCTCGATCATGGTCTTGCTGGATATGTCCAAAGCATTTGACAGTATTCAGTCGTCACAATAAATTATTACTTAAGCTACATAATATTGGCTTCTCCCAGCATGCGTTAGATTGGTCTCGGAGTTACCTTTCCAATCGACATAAGTGCGTTCGAATAGGTGATGTAGTTTCTAAAACACTTCCACTCGCGTTTGGCGTCCCATGAGGTTCTATATTGGGTCCAGTTCTGTTTACCATTTATGTCAATGATCTTCTTTCTGTACCTGAACATTGCATATCTACCTCCCATGTCGATGACTGCAAAATGTACCTTTCCTTTCCACCTGATGAGTTAGCCAAATCCATTTCTGCAATGAACGACGATCTTACAAAAAATTTGTCAGTGGTGCTGTAGAAACTCCCTTTTGATCAATCCGGATAAAACAAAAGTTCTGGCTGTTGGAGTACCACAACTCTTGAAGAGAGTACCATCATTTAGAATAGCACTATTTGACAATGAAATATAACCAATGCCTGTCGTTTAAGACTATGCCTGTCGTTTAAGACTTAGGTGTTTACCTTGACGCAAGCCTCAACTATAACGAACATATCAAAATCCCGGTTCAAATTCTTTAATTGAATTGAGCGAAAACAAATTAACAGAATTAAGAATCTCCTGGATAGGAAGACGCTCTTACTATTTATGAATACCTTTATCTTTAGCAAACTACTACATTGTTCAACTGTTTGGAGCAGCACCAGCAAACGCAATATAGATAAGTTGCAAAAGGCCCAGAACTTTGCTGGACGAATCTTTCTTGTTCTTAAAAAGTACGACCATATTTCCGACGGGCTGCGATCATTGAACTGGCTTCCTATTAAAGACAGACTCAAATTGAATGACGCAACTATGGTGTTCAAGTGCATTAACAAACTTGTCCCGGGCTACCTTGCAAATAAGTTTAAGTTACGTTCCCACGTCCACGATAGACAAACTAGATCGTCTAACACCCTGGACATACCTCTTTGCCGCTTATCAAATGGTCAGCTCTCTTTCGTCTACAGAGGAGCCAAACTATGGAACTCTTTAAGTCACAATCTTAAGTATTTAAAATGCCCCAAGAACTTCAAGCGTCAACTTGCACATTTGTTGAATAGTTGAATGCATTTTTTTAGTAGGTTGAATGAAATGTCTTTCCTTTTTTATTGTATTTTTGAATCTTTAATATATGGAAAGTAGCATTTCTATCTTTGATGTATTTTATTGCTACTATAGAATTTCAATTGTATTTTTATAGTTTTTCAATTTGTAGTTTTCGTTTCTATTGTAGCTGAAAAACCCACTTAAGGAGTTTCAATAAAGTTTGCATGTATATATGTATGTATGTGGTGGTGGGAGGCGGCGGTGGCGGTGGTGGTGGCGCCTGGAGGGGGTACTCCCAGAAAAGTTGGGTGGGGGTGTGCGGCCCATTTCCTAAAACCCTTACCCTATTTATGACCCCCCACCCCCCCCCCCCGGGTGGTGGCGATTGGGGTGATGGTGGTGGCGTTCCAGAGATGGAATTCTAAACCTGTGTGTCAATCTGTTTTGATAAAGGGTCGTAAATACTGAAGTCCCAAAAAACTAAATGCAAACCTTACATCAGAAAAATCAAGAGATGACAATGACTCGATTTAAAGAAAGTATCATATAATGCGCACTTTCCGAGAACAAGTAAACGGGTATAAATCACAAGAATATAAGGGTCAGATCGAATTGCACTCCTGCAAAACCCGGAAGTGAATATGCACTCCTGTTTACTTTATGTCATTTATCTAGCGTTACGCTTGCATTTTACACTTGCTTGGTTTAGCAGTGGTTTTTCCCGCGCTCTAAAACAAGTGGCACGAGTAAGCCTCATATTCTGGTGCCAAGGCCCTGCCGGCCAAGAGAAGCGAAAAGGACTATGCGGACGTCAAGAGTTCCGAAGCTGCGAGGGTGAGGACAGGGTTATTTGGTTACGGTAAGTTATTTAAACTTTTAAGCTTGATAGTAAGCTAATATAGTTTATGTTCAATTACATGTTGCAAGGATACACTCCAATAGCCAGGAACAGCACAAACACAAAACAACAGAATGAAACATTGATGAAACTAAGTTTTCCTGTATGCAGTTGTCTTTGAACTCGAAGAAAGTCGTGTTTGTGTTTTCTCAATCTTTATAGCTTGCATTATGCATTTTAAGTAAAAAAGCATTCTTTGCATTTCAATTTCTGACCTTTCTGTGAATACATGTTGAAATATAATTCCGGGATTAGGTGGGTTACAGTTCATTTTAGGGGTGGACATGATATGACATATATGCATGATATTTGTTTTCATGGGTGCAAATCTCCACGGTGACTGCAAATGCCTGGCCTATATGACAAGGTTAAAATTCGGTTTTTCTGATTCATGAATGTTACATATAAAATTGTTGAAATAATTGTTCTCATATACAATTTATTATCTGAGATCCATTTTAAAGTCATGGACCTTAATTAATTTCTCAGTTACCATGGTTTTTGGAAGCAATGCACTTCTGCAAAGTAAAACAAAAACTTAACAAACGGAAAGTTACACAACAAGTGGCATTCCATTTTGGCAGGACTTTATGCCCATATTTCTATGTTTGACAACCAGTGATAAGACAGCTTTGCAGTCAGCAAGTCAGTGCATTCACAGAATCTGATCTCTATAAAAAGTGCTTGAACTTTCTGATTGAATAACAACAACAACAACCAAGCACTTTCCATTGCACAACTTGCCCTTCAAAGCTTATGAGGCTTCTTTCTGCAATCAAAATTTTTGCACATGTGAGGGTGACAGGGGAGTATGGGGTCATTTGAAAAGTGCAGGAATCCAACAAGGTTTATTTACTCAGTTTCTATATGTTTCATACTAAGGGCAATCAGAAAATGTAAAATTATATGGCGGAAGATGTATGTATAATTTTAAAAAACTGAAAGACAAAATTGCCCTTGACATTGCCCTATTGCGAGGCTGATCTGTCATAGCAAATGCACTACTCTTGGGGTGGGAAATGTTGATGCCTGACAAATGCCCTCAGGGGGGATGGACGGGCTTGGAATAGACAGACCCACAATAGCTAAATAATGCTTGCAAAAGCGTAAATTATATGTTTTGTGGTATCATTACCAGACATATAGACTGCTATGCACAAATTAAGCTTTTCAGGAAATGTTCCTGTTAGCCCATCCTCTTAAGATATAAGGCATCAGGCTTAAGATACGTGCTAAGAGTTATATTTAAAATCTTCAAGACAAAAATACCCGCTACAGAGATACATTACATTTTAATCTTGGATCAAAATTTGAACTTTACTCCAAGGCCTTGAGGTGTAAACTAATATTGTGAAGACATCACATTGAATTGGATGAAGAATTGATTTACTTTGTTTTATTCCCCTAACCCTTGGAGCCAAGGTAGAATCTGTATATAAAAATAGGCCCTTCCAGGAAACTTTTAATGTGGTCTTGTGAATTATATTTAAAAAGTATGTGATAACATATAAAATAAGTGCCAGAACTGTAAGAAGGGTAGCAAAATTAGAAAGGTTCCCTTAGGTTGTAGTTTCAACGCCACTAAGGTTAAAGTGTCAGATTTCATGCAATGGCAATCGTACATGGAGTAAAGATCTGGCAAAAAATTTGGGCATGATTCAAAGAGGCCTTGAAATATCCTTAAAAAGGGATTGAAAATGAAGAAAAAGGTTTTCTCTCAAAAAGTCTTCCAGAAGTCCTTAAATTGTGTTGGAAATTCCTTAAATGCTTGAAACTACAGGGGAAAAAAAGTAACATTTTTCTGCTAGTGAAACAATGTTGGGAGCAGCAATGGATATGGATATAATTTAAAAAGAAAAGACATTTTAGTCTCAATAGCTGATTTTGATGATACCAGACTAAATTATTTGAAGTTCCAAACAGTGTAAGTAAAGATTTGAAGTATTTTGTATTCTGTGCCCCCCCACTCCCCTTCCACCCCCAACCCCAACCCCTGCCAATACTTGGGAAAACAAGTCCTGAATAGACCAATTTCAATATATTAAAATTCAGCCTAACACAGTAGACCTCAGCATGAGGCTCTGGGAAATAAACCCCACAAAATCTGTAGTTATTCCTCAGAGCCTCGTACTGAGGTCTTTTGTTTTAGACTGAATTTTAATATACATCGAAATTGGTCTATTGCCCTCGAAAAGTCTTCAAAGAATGAGGTCTGAAATCTGCATCAACTGTGTTTATGCTACCACTTATTTTTGTGATTGACAAGGTCATGTTACAGGGTTTTGCAGCAAGCGTATTCAGCCTTCTAGAGCCATTATGCAGGCTTTTAGCCAGATGGGTATCCAGCGTCCTGTGGATGGCCATTTTCTATAGAAAATTATTTTACTTTTCATATGTTGCCTTATCAATTGCTTATTTGAGCAGGCCCTTTAGCACATTTTGGATGGCCACTTGTCAAATTCTGGCTAAAAACCTGCTACTATGGCAACATAATCTAGCAAAACTTACTTTACAACAATTGACACTGTACACTCAAAGGAAAGAGACAGCATCTTTTCTGTACCATTTATTTCATCCCACTCTCAGTGCAAATGTTCCCATTAAAATAATAGCTGAGAAATTTAACTATTGTAAATTAAGTATTCTGTTAGGCAGCTTTGATTGTAACCAAAAATCTTTCCAAAAAAATATGGTTTTGCAAAGATTGCAATGTATCTGTAAGTCACTCAGTCAGGCCCATTACACTTGAGCTGGTGGTGTGTTCAAGCAGCAACATAATCCCTCCAGCTCTCCATATATTTCTCAGTATCATTTTCTAACACTGTGTACATGTACAAAATAACTTGAAACTAGTTTTCCTTAACTGCACTTGGACCAGTTTAAAAATTTTGTGGCATTTTCTCAACCAGTCAGATCCAAATGAAACCTGATTTTCCACACCTGAATGTTGTGGTTGTTTGAATGTAATTTCATTTGATTTTAAATATAGTGTTAGGAATGAGGAAGAGAATCGATAGTTTGCAACTCAGCAAGATCCATTTTGCAATCATTGTCATTCAATGATAAAAACAAAACTATGATCTTGAAAGGTTTAAGCCTATGTTTGAGAAAAGTGTTGACATAAAATAGCCTGCATTTAGCTTCACTGATCCATACAGATGGAAATTTACATTAGTTTCCATAAGTGACTGGATATTGCTGTTTCACCTGCATGGCTGCAGGTTAACCCTCCAAAGTAAAAACTCCCTGTCTTGGACGGCTGGATTTGTGCAATGATTTTGCCCTCTCGGTCTGTTTTGTACAGTTGGTTGCTGAGTGGCAAGCTAAAGACTTCTGTTTTTTTTTCCTTGGTGGATGCTAGTTTGGGTTACATATAACTTTACCTTTTTGCTTAATATTTTCAAATACAGTCAAATCCTGCATTACGTGCACCTGCTTTTTATGGACAACTTATTATGACAGGTTGTCGTCCTGAACTTAAACAATTTCTTTCAACCACCTTTTACGACACCTTGTTAATGTGAAAACCCTCTATAGTTGCTATGGAATCTGTATTGACAGAGTTTGACTGTAATAAATTATAATAATAATAGTGTTTAATAATTGTCATAATAATATTATAAGAATCACTTAGAGTATATAGCATGCAGCAGTAAAAGTGCATCTGTTGCTCCTTTATTTGTTATACTTTTGGAAACACTACGACAGGCTGTAGAGCTGCTATGCAGACAACCATAAATAAATCCTAATCATTATTGATAATCATTAAATTATTATTACTATTTTTCCTTTCCAAAATGTTTTCTAGTCTGCTATTGGAAAATGCACCTTTTGTTGCATTGTACACCATACCCCCCCCCCCCCCCCACGACCTAACAAGTTATAGCATGCACCCAGTGCCATGTGTTCAATGAAAATTAGTATATATAGTACATATAGTATAAATAGTCATATTAACATATGACTCTGGACAAAGAATGACATTTTTAGGTGCATGTGGGCTGTGACATAAATATTATAAAATCGTTTTTGTTCTTTTATCCTATATTTTGCCAATTTACTAAAAATATTGAATTTCTTTCAACCCCAAATTCTTTCATTTTATTTGTTAAATTGCAATAAGCTCTTCCCAAAGTATTTTGTACCTTGAATCTTAGCTCTGTATTAAATTGTGTGAGCTTTCCTCTCACAGAAATACAAATCAGTATCATTAATATATGAAAAGCATACGTTATAATAAAATATATACTTAACTCTATATTCACTTTTTGTTCTCTTCTTTGCCCCATAGCTAACATGAAAAAAACTAACTTTAAATAGCAAATACCTGGCTAACCACTTTATTATTTAAGTAATATACAGAATATAATATCATTGAAAAGTATTTGTTTCTAATGCACAGTACAAAAGGAGAAAGCATGGACTACTTCTACTCATCAAGAGATCAAAAATAAAATACACGACTTGTATAATTTTTTTTTTTTGCTATCTGCAGAGTGACAACCTAAAGATAACCCAAAGTCTGTTTCATACGTGGACCTGTAGGAAGCCTGTTGTTCGGCAGAAATATTCAAAATGTCTAGGAGACGCAAAAACTGATCTGAAAATTTACTGACTCTTTTAAATCTTTAAATCTCTAAAAGATATAAAATAATTTGAGATTTATTGAGATTTATATTCACAAGAGGTGACTCGGAGGTCAGTGGCATAAAGTGTGGTCATCAAGTGGACAACTGTCTCCCAAATTGTAATCATTAAAAAACTGGAAAACCATAAGTTTAGTTTCCTGAAGGAGCCATAATTAACTGGATTTAAACAGGCTTGTAATCCCAAAAAAAATCTTGTGTGTGAGGGTCCACTGTGGAAGAGTACAAATAATCCAGAAACAACATTGAAATTTGTTAACCTCCTAAATAATTTTTTGTATGAATCAGTTAAATAGAAAACAACTGTAAGAAAGCACATGCTAAAAGTCATACTCCTACTCAATACACAGATTTAGCATGAACTGTTGATGTGTTGCATGAATGAAGAGCATTTACATTTTAGTCACCAAAATAAACATGCAATTTTCCATTCTTTTTTGGGGAGTGTTTGCTAAAAGAAATGGGAAAACAATTTGGTTTTTCTTTTGAGTTATAGAATCATTCTGGTTTAAAGAACTCAAAACACTGAAAATGTTTTCCATTTCTTAAATAGTCATACAGAGAAACCAAGATTTCTACATGATGACATCTAACCCAGTGAAATTGTTGTCTACTTTTTGAGCCCAGACAGAGATCAACCCCTAATTTTTCCTCAGAATATCAATGCAGTGTCAGGTTCACAGCTGATTTGACTAGAAAGTGACCCAGAGTAGCTAACTAGTATCAGTAAAAAGGCCATGGTCTATTTTAAATTTGCAAATTTGATTGGCCATGCCATGCCACTATTTTTGCTTGTAGTGGATAGTAATAATATGTGTATGATTTTTACCTGAACACTAAGGTTTTTAGTAAGAGAATCACAGCCTAATGTCTTCACAGCCTCACTGCTAAGGACTGAAAAGAGTAATGTGACAATATTTATTTAACTCTGTGCAATTACCTCCAGTGAATTAATTGAATCTACAATAACCTGGGTACCTTGATTAATGATTCCCGGGTCAATCCCAGAATTAACCATCATATCACGCACATTATCTTGGACACCAGTGAAGAAGATTGGTATTCTCTTGTTGTCCATGTCTTCCAGTACCGTCAGAAGTGATTGAGTGACTGTATAATCAATACTAGTGACCACAGAGAAATCGAGAACAATTCCAGGTGGTGGAGGATCGGCAATGGCAACTGCTTGAACTTCATTGGTGACATGCTCAACACCAGGATAGTTGAGATTGCCATGAACCTTGAGCAGGACATAGTCTCCTCTACTGATCTTTTGAACAGATGGCCAAACAACTTGGTACAGAAGGATGCACAGAGCAACAACAATACCAGTTAGAATTCCAACTTCAATGTCATAGAAACAACCAAAAAAGGTGACGGCCAGTGGCACCAGGTCTATGCGTCGAACCTTCCAGATACTTGGTATGATGTGATACTCTATCATGGTCACCACTGATGACATGATCAGTGCTGCAAGAGATGCCTTTGGAATGTACTTGAAGGATGGAGTCAGCACACCAAGGGCCAACAGAACAACTGCCCCAGTAAAAATTCCTACGACAAAGATAAATAAGGGAAAGTTAGATCAATTGCAAAATAGCACATTACTGTTGATCAAAGTAAATGACAAAGAATTAAGTTGTGGGCAAACTTTTATTAACGTTTGCTGCAGTCTTAGGTGTGCAAATATTGGAAAACATCAAATTCTTAAAATAGTAAAGTATCATCATTTGTCTCACGATGTGTTTACCATTTATAGGTGAACCTCTAATAGGAAGCCACTTAATAGAGGTTGGCCGCTTATTGGTGGTGCATCTGAAATTAGCATGAGGCCTGGTAAATGTGTTTGCCAGAAAATCAAAGGATAGCAACTTTTTTTTTTTAGGATAGCAACTTATCTTGGAAAAAAATGTATAATCTCACGAAGATAAAATATGCATTGAAAAGTTTTCATCAGTTGTTGCCTTCTAGTTTACATGTCCTCAACCTTGTGAAAATAATGCCAAACTAATTGTACCAAATTCCTTGTGCCATGTAAAAAGGGTAACGGCAAAGGAAAACCCTGATTGGAATTGCCAAAAGATGGCTGCAGCTCCTTAGTAGAGATGGTATTTGTATAAGATTAGGATTTATCTTAAGTGTAATAGAGGTGGTAGTTTAATACATGGCTGCTTGAAAGGGTTCAACTGTACAGCAACAACTAGCATGGTAAAACTGATGAACTTACCTCCAGCAGGTGTGGCAACCCCACTTTGAGCATTCACCGCTGTCCTTGAGAAGCTTCCCGTCACTGGATATGAAGACACAAAAGAGCTGAGGCAATTGGCAATACCAAGAGCAATCAACTCTTGACTGGCATCAACAGTGTAGCGATTCTTCCGTGCAAAAGCCTTGGCAATTGCGATGCTCTCAAGAAAGCCAATCAGAGGAATGACAGCAAGGCCAGGCCCAAGTTCCTTGAGTACTTCAGCTGGAGTCAACGTGGAGTTCTCGTAACGGAAGCTCAGCGCAGGTGCCTATTTTAAAATAAAATTTGAAATTACACTTCAGTATTTTTTAATGAAAACTAATTTATTAGATTTTGATACGAAATGCGGTGTTGCTGACGTATCTTTCATGATGTCTGCCCTTTCAACTGACTTTAAGTGCTCTGTCAAATGGGAAAAAAGTATTCAGTTTTGCAATTTACTCCCTTGTGTTCACTCTTCCAACAACCACAATGGTTTCCCCCAGACCTTGGAAATTCTTACCTTATCCCCTCCTCCCCCACCCCCTGTCCACTCACTTACCCCTCCTCTCCACCCAACCCTCTCTGCACTCACCTACCCACCCTCTCTGTACAAACCCACCCACCCACATCTCTTCCTCAAAATTTCCTGTCATTTACTTCATAATTCCCCCATTCCTGACCAACAGTGAACACCACATCTTCGAATAAGGAAGTTATACATGCACCTTACTGACACAAACTAAACATGTTAAATAAAGTTCTAAAATGGTAAAAACTATTGACAGACAAAAAATCTTAATGTTTAAGCAATGGTACACTTGACATTTCTCACCCATTAAATCACTTCATTCAATGGATGTTTCCACTACAATTCAAGTGTATGTTCCTCATATTATTCATATTTATATATTTATATATACTTGTTTATCCAAATACATGTATTAATGAATGAATGAAAACTTCATTAAAGTTAAATTAAACCGAATGTTAATATACAGTTAAATGTCCTCTTAAGAAACATTTTATCAAAACTTCGTAGTGAGCATTATTTGACGTAGAGTGTATGGCAAAAGAATGCAACGTGAAAGTAACGTTTTTTGAATGAAATGACGGAGATGCATCGTTTCTATGGGGTTTTCGCGCTTTTGAAAGAATTTTTTTTTCTTCGACCAATCAGTGATCCTGAAAAAATATAAGTACTTGTATCAAACAAGGGGGGCAAGAACAAATTCGGTGGCAAAATTTCTATTTACGAAAAAAACACGAACTAAAAGGCCAAATTTCTTTAAGTCACAGAAAAATTTAACGAACTCGATTTAGTTGAGATTTGCAAAGCATTCAGAGATTAATTGCGTTTGATGCGAATTGAAGTTTCTCGACGGTACTGCATTATTCGGTCAATGATGCGCCGCTTATCACAAACAAGAAAAATATCAAGTAAACATTATTAATAAATACCTGTATAGGTGGCAAACCGGGGTCTATATGCTTCGGTAAAGTGAAAATGTCGGTATGGCCGTGTTTAAAAAACGATGAAGACACTACGCCGGCTATCAGAACTATAAGAGCATTTCGACTGATTGAAATGAGCCACACCGTCTTTTTTGCCGCCTTCATCCACTTTGAATCGCTCGAATCTTTCTGCTTGACCCATTGAAGACGACCGATCTTTCTGAGAGTTACCAGAAATAATATACAGATTATTCCCAAAGTTATGTCCCACTTCCTCGTGAGACCTAAATTCTTGAAGGTGTAGTAGACATTCTTGGCGAATTGACGAGGGATATTTTCTAATCCAAGTAAATCTTTAATCTGGCTGAATGCGATGATTATTGTCGCCGATGTAGTGAAGCCGCTTACGATTGGAATTGAAATAAAATTCACCACGAAACCTAAGCGAAGAAGCCCCATAGAAAGTAAAATAACTCCAGTGAATAATGTTAAAGCGACAACAAACTGTGGTTCTTCAGGTTTGCCGTACGCCGATACCATAAGTGACATAATCGCTGTCGGACCCAGTGTAATGTCTTTACTCGTCCCAAGAAAACAATACACAAAACAACCCAGAAACGCTGAGTATAGTCCGTATTGAGGAGGAAGGCCGGCCAGTTGAGCGTAGGCCAGGCCTTGAGGAACGACCATAAGGCCCACTGAAAGCCCAGCTATTATGTCACATTGAAGAGTCTTGAGTGAATATTCTGGCAGCCAAGCCGTGATTGGAAACCGCTTCTTGAGATATCCTTTCAACATGTGCGGGTGACAGTGTTCCAAGCATTTTCCCTGTAAAGCCGAGCAACTCATGTTAAAATGGCAGACGATAGAATCAAGATTATGCGGAATGCAGTCGACGGGACCGTTCGAGAGTTACAAGCGAATTGACACATCACCTGTTTTGATTTCAGCATCTTGTTTGAACTCACAGCGAACAGGTCGCCGGATAATTCCACCAATCAGCCGAGCGCGACGAATTTATTCATGTATTCACTTGGTTGCCTGCGATACAAAAACAAGCAGGGAAGCAATGTTTGCATGCAGGCAACGTTGAAAATCCAGCTTCAACTGAAGAATTAAAATAATAAGAATAAAGGAAAACTCACTTGTAGAATATTTCGCCGGCCGGTCGACGGCGTGACTCGGATTACTCGTTAAATCTCGCGGAAAACCATTAAACTAAACGGGCTGCGAGATCGTTCGGCAATCTGTCGTGGGTGGCTTTTTTTTTCTCTTTAAATATTACCATGAAACGCGTGTTTCACCCGTTCATCGGTATCCCATGCCAGCAAAACTCATGACGGTCAAAAGAGCCTTGATAATCAAAATAAGTGAAACATGTGAACAGCAGTTGTGACGACTTCCTCAGCTGGGTCTATGGGATGACCGCCACATGATGGAATCGTGTCGGGACTAATATCAGATTTGTAACGTGTTCGTAGACTTGTGGTCTGTTACGTAACTTGAAGGTTTGTAGTGAGATCTGTAAGGTTTAGAGGCAATCAGTTTTACAGTAAAAAGGTTGAGGCGACGCCAGGCATACTGCGAGTTTTATCATTTAATAGCTCTTTAAAAAGGAAAGAAAAAACATCACCGCCTCTGAGCACCACATAATCAATTCACCCAGTGAAATATACTATGCCCAACCTCTGTACTCCAGAAACAATCGAATGGTCAATTTTAATAATAATGACAAACACACAAAAAACTAGAAATCCTGAATAAATCATTATGGATGATCCCACAGGGCGTAACAAACGCATTTCTGTTTGCAAACTATGAAATCCTTAAAAGAGGGGGAGAAAGGAAAACCACTGCACACTAACGTTACTTATCGAGTGAACCATATGCAAATCAAAATGTTATCTTCACCGGCACTTTAACAGTAAACAGTTGCACCTGCGGTGTATTGTGCATAGCCCTAATTTTGAACAGATGTACCTGACTTGAAGTGATTCCTATACGGGGGCGTTGAAAATTATGGAAGCACTTGTGATGAGCACTGAAATAGTTTCGAAAGCGTGTCGGTGTTGGTAGAAAACAACATTTTCGCAGTGACATTTTCGCACCTTCCAAGGGTGTTTCACTGGAAACCACTGGAAACCA